>FLNV01000171.1_pt1 | contig 38033 bp, 37 predicted proteins | sample 1140351 | NCBI WGS metagenome assembly FLNV01 (sample SAMEA3878207, study PRJEB12797) | bioreactor metagenome | biome: Moose rumen | place: Sweden | collected 2011-10
CAAAATCAAATAATTCTCTTTACTTTTCAAAAAAAATTGTATATAATATAGGAAAATTTGAAAGGAAGTATTTTAGATGGAAAATATATTAATATTTGGGCACAAGAACCCAGACACAGATACAATAATGTCAGCAATAGCAATGACAAATTTAGAAAACAAAAAAGGAAACAATGCGAAAGCATGTAGATTAGGAAATATAAATAAAGAAACAAAATATGCATTAGAGTATTTTAAACAAGAAGAACCAGAATTAATAGAAGGTGTTGGGGAAGGACAACAAGTAGTTTTAGTAGATCATAACGAATTTGGACAAAGTGCAGACGGAATAGAAAATGCAAAAATATTAAGAGTCGTAGATCATCATAAAATAGGAAATTTTAAAACATCAGAACCTTTATATTATACAGCAATGCCTGTTGGATGTACAGCTACTATTATATTTGGAATGTATGAGCAAGAAAAAATAGAAATTGAGCCAAAAATCGCAGGACTAATGCTTAGTGCAATTATATCAGACACATTGTTATTCAAATCTCCTACATGTACTCCATTAGATGTAGAAGTTGGAAATAAGCTTGCTCAGATTGCAAATGTAAATGTTAATAAATATGGATTAGAAATGCTTAAAGCAGGAACTGATTTAAGTGATTTTTCACCAGAAGAATTAATTAACATCGATTCTAAACCTTTTACAACAAATGGAGTTAAATATCAAGTAGCACAAGTAAATACGGCAAGCATTCAAGAGGTATTAAAAAGTAAAGAAGCTATAGAAAATGCAATGAATGAATTTATAAAAGAAAATTCAGAAGATTTATTTGTATTATTAATTACAGATATTTTAGAAAACAATTCTCAGATTTTAGTTACAGGTTCAAGAAAAGATATAGTAGAGAAATCATTTGGAGTAACATTACAAGATAATATGGCATTTTTACCAGGTGTAGTATCTCGCAAAAAGCAGGTTGTACCTGTTATAGATAAAAATATATAGTACAAAAGCATATGGAAAGGAAGTAAAGAAATTGAAAGAGGAAACAAAGACAAGAATAAAAGATATTATTGAGTGGATAGTATGTATAATAATTGCATTAGTAATAGCAATAGCATTTAGATTTTACATAGGAACACCAACAATAGTACAACAACCTTCAATGAAACCGACATTACAACCTGATCAAAGACTTTGGCTAAACAGATGGGTTAGAACTACAAAAAAAATGCCGTCAAGAGGAGATATAATAACATTTGAAGCACCTTCAACTACAATACTTTCACCAACAGAAGTACAAGAAAGTCAAATTGCAAGATATGAAAATGAACCTAAATCATTATGGGATAAATTTTCTTACTACGTTCTAGAAGTTGGAAAGAAAAGCTATATAAAAAGAGTTATTGGGCTTCCAGGTGAGCATATATCTATAAAAGATGGAAAGGTATATGTTAATGATAATGCATTAGAAGAAAAATATCTTCCATCAGGAGTTGTTACAGATGGTAATGGAAGAGGAAATTGCGTAGATTTAATAGTCCCTGAAAATTCAGTATTTGCAATGGGAGATAATAGAGCAGAAAGTGCAGATAGCAGATATTTTGGATGTGTTCCATTAGAAAAAATAGAAAGCAAAGTTTGGATTAGAATCTGGCCATTAAACTTATTTGGAAAAATAGATAAATAGGGAGATATAATGTTTGACAATATTATTGGTAATGAAAAAATAAAACAAGAACTAGAACAAACAATAAAATTAAATAAAATGTCACATAGTTATATGTTTTTAGGAACTTCAGGTATAGGAAAGAAATTGATTGCAAAAGAATTTGCTAAAATGATTTTATGTCAGGGTGAAATAAAATATTGTAATCATTGCAAATCATGTATAGAATTTAATTCTAACAATAATCCTGACTTTCAACTAATTGAACCTGATGGAGCAAGTATTAAAATAGAACAAATAAGACAAATGCAAAAGAAAATAATTGAAACACCAATTATATCAAATAAAAAAGTATATATAATAGATGATGCAGATTTAATGACAACAGAGGCACAGAATTGTTTATTAAAAACATTGGAAGAGCCCCCTGAGTTTGTAACAATAATTTTAATTGGTTCAAGAGAAAATTGTTTTTTAAGTACAATAAAGTCTAGATGTACTATAATAAAATTTCAAGATATAGAAAATGATTATATAAAGAATTATTTAGCACAGAATTATGGTATTTCAAATATTTCAGAAAATATGTTAGACATATTTGGTGGAAGTATTGGAAAAGCAGAAAATCTTAAAGATAAACAAGAACTTTATAATAACATAATTGAAATTATAGAAAAAATTAAAACAATGGATTTAATTGATATATTAAAGAAAGCAGATATAATATACAAATCTCAAGATGAAAAAAATGAAATATTAGAAGGAATGAATGTGATTTTATTCAAAAAATCAAAACAAGATATAAGGTATTTAAATTGTATACAAATTGTTGAAGAAACTAAAAAAAGGTTAAATACCAATGCAAATTATAATATGTGTATAGACAATATGTTATTTAAAATATGGGAGGAAATGCATTGAAAAATATAATAGGAGTTAGATTCAGAAGATTAGGAAAAATATATTCTTTTGACCCACAATATCTAATATTAAAAAAAGGTGATTATGTAATTGTAGATACTGCTGATGGTGAAGACATTGCAGAAGTAATGATTTCTAATAGAAAAATGGATGAAGAAAAAATAGTAGAACCATTAAAGAAAGTAATAAGAATTGCAAATCACAAAGATATGAAGCATTATGAAGAATGCAAGAAAAAAGAAAAAGAAGCATTTGAATTTTGTAATAAAAAAATAAAAGAATTAGATTTAAAAATGAAATTAACAGATGTAGAATATAAATTTAATAATACAAAATTATTATTTTTCTTTACTGCTGATGGAAGAATTGATTTTAGGGAATTGGTTAAAGAACTTGCAGCAAACTACAAAACAAGAATTGAATTAAGACAAATAGGAGTTAGAGATGAGGTAAAAAGAATTGGTGGAAATGGTGTTTGCGGTAGAGAATTATGTTGTTGCTCTTTTTTAAGTGATTTTGAAACAGTTTCTATAAAAATGGCAAAAGAACAAAATTTATCATTAAATCTTTCAAAAATTTCAGGAAACTGTGGAAGACTTATGTGTTGTTTAAAATATGAAAATGATGTATATGAAGAAAAATTAAGTAGACTTCCTCATGTTGGAGCTATTGTAAAGACTGAAGATGGAACAGGCGAAATTGAAAATGTTGAAATTTTAGCAGAAAGAGTTAGAGTAAAAATTACAAGTGGTGATAATTTTACATATAAAAAATACAATGTAAAAGATATTACTGTAATCAAAGACGTAATAGCAGAACAACAAGATTCTGAAAATGAGGAAGAAATAGAAGAACTAGAAAGATTAGAACAATTAGATAAAGAATAATTAAAAGGTGGTGAGAAAAATGGCATATAAAATATCAGATGAATGTATTTCATGTGGAGCATGTGCAGCTAATTGTCCAGTAGAATGTATTGCAGCTGGAGACTCAAAATATGAAATCAATCCAGAATTATGCATAGAATGTGGAACATGTGCAAGTGTTTGCCCAGTTGGAGCTCCAAAATTAGATGACTAATTAAATGAATTGAATTTTAAGGACGATTCTTAAAAAGAATGGTCCTTTTTTGCGTGTTTTTATCGATTATTTCTTTTTTTCTACAATAAGAAAAGACATACTTTGCAAAATAAATGTGCTACAATATATTTCAGGTGAGGATATGACAGTATATTTAGATGTAGTGTTTTTAGAAAACATAATCATAAATTACATCATACTTTATGTAACAGGCATAATATCTAAAGCAAAAATAAAACAAAAGCGTATTTTATTTGGAACAATTATAGGAGCAATATATTCAATAGTTTATTATTTATTTAAGCTAAAAATATATTCAAGTGTAATAATAAAAATAATTCTATCAATTATAATTATATATGTATCATTTAATTCAAAAAACTTTAAAGACTTAGCAAAAAAAACAATTTTATTTTATTTAGTTTCATTTGTTTTTGGAGGAGCATCAATAGCAATAATATATATGGTTAATTCAGAGCAAATTACGATTCAAAATGGTGTATTAGTGGGAAAATATACAATTAAAACAATTTTAGTAGGAATAGTTATAGCTTATTTTACAGTAATTATAGCTTTTAGTATTATTAAAACAAAAATATCTAAGAAAGATTTAATATGTGATATTTCAATAAACTTAAATAACAAATTAATAGAAACAAAGGCTATGATAGACACAGGAAATTTGTTAAAAGAACCAATAACAAATAAACCTGTTATTGTGATGGAACATACATTACTTTACGATATTATACCAAAAGAAATATTAAATAATATAGAAAATATTTTAGGGGGTGATTTGTCAAATATACCAGAGATAATACAAGATGAATATGTTTCGAAATTGAAAGTTATTCCATTTTCCTCTTTAGGAAAAACTAATGGAATGTTATTGGGAATTAAAGGAGAAAATTTAACTATTTATTTAAATGAGGAAACAAAAGTAATAGATACAGTTATTATTGGAATATATAATAAATCTTTAACAAAGAGAGGTGAATATAGGAGCCTTTTAGGACTCGAGATTTTATAAAATGTCAAAATTGACATAACAAGGAGGATAACATGAATTTAGTAGAGTTGTTAAAAAACAATTTAAACAATATATATGAAAAATATTTTAATAATCAAGATAATACAATTTTTTACATAGCAGGAAGTCAAACACTTCCACCTCCACTTCCAGATGAGGAGGAGAGGGAATACATAAAAAAGTTATCTGATGATGATAATTTAGAAGCTAGACAAATTCTTATAGAAAGAAATTTAAGATTGGTTGTTTATATTGCAAAAAAATTTGAAAATACAGGAATCGGAATAGAGGATTTAATTTCTATAGGTACTATTGGACTTGCTAAAGCGGTAAATACATTTAATAGTGATAAAAATATTAAACTTGCGACCTATGCATCAAGATGTATAGAAAACGAAATATTAATGTATTTAAGAAGAAGTAATAAAATAAAGGGAGAAATATCTATTGATGAGCCTTTAAATAAAGATTGCGATGGAAATGAGTTATTACTTTCAGATATTTTGGGTACAGAACCAGATATTACATCAAGAAATTTAGAAGATGAGGTTGATAAAACACTTCTTAGAGCATCTATAAGTAAGTTAAAGGAAAGAGAAAAAACAATTATGGAAATGAGATTTGGATTTAAAACTGGAAATGAAAAAACTCAAAAAGAAGTTGCAGATGAACTTGGTATTTCACAAAGCTATATTTCAAGACTTGAAAAGAAAATTATTGGAAAAATGAAAAGAGAGATTTTAAGTAAAACAGGATAAAGAACATTATTAATCGAATATATGAGTAGTTTGAAAGTAAATTAAAATTTCTTAGCGTAAAATGAAAGTTAGCTAAAATTTTTGAGAACTACTCATATATTCGATTTTTATATCTTACTGAATTGTAACATTTTATTGAAAAATATTACAAAAATCTTGCTATTTTTCAAAAAAGATAGTAAAATATAAAATGTGCAAATGAAATAAAAATAGGTGGTGATTTTATGGATAAGAAGCAAATACTTCAATTTGAAGCAGATGATACTAGCAAAATGGGAATTAATGGAAAACAAGTTTTTTTTGCAAAAAAAATAAATGGTAAAATTACCCATAATAAAGAAGTAGGAAAAGAAAGTAAATTTATTCAAGAACAACAACCTAAAAAAAATGAAGAATTATATATAGAATTCAAAAACATAAAAGTTAAAGATAATAATGCTAATATTAGTGAAGATAAGAAAAAAAGAAAAAATGTTCAAAATAAAAAGAAAAAAAGTAACATAAATAAGAATTCAAATATTAGAATAAATAGTAAGCCAAAAGGAAAAACAAATACTAAAGCAAAAAATAATCGAAAAATTGCTAGAAAGAAAAATAGAAAAATTTTAAAAATATCATTATTATTAATTATAATAATAGGATTAATAATTTTTATTTTTGTTTCACCAGTGTTTAATATAAGAAATATAGAAGTAAACGGAAATGAAATAATAAGCTCTGATACTATTATCAGTTTATCAGGAATAAAGACAAATGAAAATATTTTTCAAATATCTAAAAAAAGTATTAATAATAAATTAAAAGAAAATCCATATGTAAAAGATGTTATAATTGATAGAAAACTTCCAGGAACAGTAGTATTAAACGTTGATGAAAGAAAAATAGCTTATCAAATAAAAGTCATAAACAGTTATGTTTATATAGATTATCAAGGATACATTTTAGAGGTTTCTTCAAAGGAAAAAAATGTTCCTTTAGTAGAAGGATTTAATACAGATCAAGAATCAATATTAAAAGTTAATAGACTTTCAGGAGTGGACATAGAGCATTTAAAAGTACTATTAAAAATAATAGAAAATGCACAAAAAAATGAAATTTCCAAACTTATTTACAAGATAATTATAAAAGATAATGAGTACATATTAGATTTAAAAAATGAGAAAAAAACAGTTTATCTTGGAAATGCAAAAGATATAACTAATCAAATGTCATATGTTAAATTAATTTCAGAAAAGGAAAAAAATAACCAAGGAAAAATATTTGTAAATGGTGATATAAATAGTGGATTTAAACCATATTTTAGAGAGGGTGAAAAGTAGTATGAAAAAAAGAACTCAAGCAATTATTTTAGGATTAATGTGTTTTATTTTGGCAATTGGAATTAGTTTGCAAATTAGAACAGTAAATAGCAATGGAAATACAAATAGTTCAAATCAAAAATTAAATAGTTTAAAAACACAAGTCCTAAAAACAAAAGAAAAGTATGAAGAAGATTATGGTAAGTTAGAAAAAATTCAAGAAGAACTAGAAAAAACTAGAGAGAGTGTAACTAATAATGATGAAAAACTAAAAGAAGTAGAAGAAAAAATCAAAAATTACAATTTACTATTAGGTACTACAGAAGTTACAGGACAGGGAGTTACAATTACTGTGGCAGATGCAAATATTTCAAATAGTATGAGTGTTTTTTTTGACCCATATAAATTAATTATACATGATGCTGATATTTTAGAATTAGTAAATGAGTTAAAAAATGCTGGAGCTGAAGCAATAGAAGTTAACGGACAAAGAATAACAAGCTTTACAGCTATTTCATGTGATGGAAATGTTATTGTTATAAATGGTGAAAAAGTGAGTTCGCCATTTACAATTAAAGCTATAGGATATCCAGCAAGACTGGCGACTTTAAATAGACCAGGGGGATATCTAAAATATGAATTAGAAGAACGAAGTATGATGAAAACAACATATAAAGAAGAAAAAGTAACAATTTCAAAATATATTGGAACCAAAAAATTTAAATATGCAAAAACCGTTAAATAAAAAGGGGGAGTATAAGTGAAAAAAGGTAAAATTACAATGACTATAACTATAGGTATTGCATTTTTTGTACTAGTACTTATAATATTTATGCAGTTTAAAGTTGTATATCAATCAAATGAAACATCAATTGACACAATGAGAGAAGAAGAACTTAAAACTGAACTTGCAAATTGGAAATCTAAATATGAAGATGTTGAAAAAAAATATGAAGAAGTAACTACTACTTTAAAAAAATATAATGAACAATCATCTTCAAATGAAGAGACAAAGAAAAATTTAGAAGAAGAACTCGCAAATTTAGAATTAATACTTGGATTAACTGATGTAGAAGGCACAGGTCTTGTCATTACAGTAAGTGATCCAGATAATATAACAGAAGCTGAAAATAATGGAGACGATTCTATACAAAGAATAACTTCTAGTCAATTAATGATTATAGTAAATTATTTAAAGGATGCTGGTGCTGAAGCAATTTCAATAAACAATCAAAGAATTGTAAATAAGACAGATTTTGCACAAATAACTTCAACAGGTTATATTAAAATTAATAGTCAAAGAGTATCTGCACCATTCGAGATTAAAGCTATAGGAGATGCTGAAGTTTTAAAAGGAACATTAATAGGAACTGGTTATGTTCAAACAATGAGAAATTTAGGACAAAAAGTTGAATTTAGTAATGAAAAGAAAAAGATTACAATTAATAAATATGATGGAAGCATGGATTTTAAATATATAGAAAATTAGAAAGGAATTGATAAAGTATGATTTTAGTAGCGATTATTATAGGATGTGTATTAGGTGCCATAATAGGAATTAATTTACCTATAATTTCTTATACGTATTCAACTTATTTAGCTATTGCTATAATAGCTGCATTAGATTCAGTATTTGGAGGAATTACAGGAGTATTGAAAGGAGAATTTGATTTTAAAGTATTTATTTCTGGATTTTTCTGTAATGCTATACTATCAATGCTATTAACTTATTTAGGAACCAAGTTAAATGTTGATATTTATTTAGCAGCGATAGTTGTATTTGTAGGAAGAATGTTTATAAATTTAACTATAATAAGAAAATATTATATAGATAAATGGTCAAAAAAAATAGAAAATTTCAAAAAAAGAAATGACGAAAATTAGCATGTTATGTTAAATAATTCTTGAAATTTTGGAAGCGACTTAACTTCCAAAATTTTTATGTAAAAATGTTACAAAAAGGTTACGAAAATATTTCGAAAATATTTCAAAAATATTACAAAATCTATTGACAATTGTCTAAAAATGTAATATAAAATAAATTGTAAAAAAAATAAAAAGATGGAGGAATTATCTTGGCAATAGGTGATATCATAGTAGGTATTGACATAGGAACAACCAAGGTTTGCACTATTTTAGGGGAAGTAAATAACTTTGGACAAATAGAGATAATATGTAGTACCTCATATAAATGTAACGGATTGAAAAAAGGTAAAATAGTCAATGAAGATGATATCAGTTTAAGCATCTCGAAAACTATAAAAGAAGCAGAAGAAGAAACGGGGCTTAAAATTAACTCAGCTTATGTTACTATTCCAGGTAAATATATAACAATTGTAGAAAACAGTGTAACCAAAGAAGTAAAAGATAAGTTTGCAGGAATCGTTCAAAAAGATATACAAAACGCTACGATGCAAGTAAAGGATATAGAGATTCCAGAAAATCAAGTTATAGCAGATATGGTTATACACGAGGTTCTCCTAGATAATGGAAAAGTAGTAACAGATCCAATAGGAAACTTATGTACAAGTTTTACAGTTAATGCGCAAGTCATTTTAGCAGATAAAGAATATGTCAGGAAATTGTCAGGAATATTCAGAAAAGCTGGACTTGAAATAGATGGAATTGTACCAGTAACTTTAGCAGAAAGAAATTTAGTTCTAGATAAAAATGAATTATATGATAATATAATGTTACTTGATGTTGGGGCGGAGAACACTGATATAGGTGTATTTGAAGGAAGTAAATATATATATACAGATACCATACCCCTAGGAGGAGATAATATTACACATGATATTGCTTTAGTATTATCAATATCAGAAGAAGAGGCAGATAAATTAAAAAGACAATACGGTTTAGCATTAAGGTCATTTATAGATAATGATAATGAAATAATGTTAAATACATGTAAAGATGATACAAAAAGCAAGGTAATAAAAAGTTCTGAACTAATAGAAATAATGGAAGCAAGAATAGAAGAGATTTTTTCTTTAGTAAACAAGAATGTTTCAAATCAAGGTATCAAATCAAGAATTAATAATGTAGTATTAACAGGTCAAGGCATAACCAATATAAGCAAAAGTGATGTAGCAGGGAAAATAGCATTAAATATACCGGTAAAAATTTCAACTGGAAGAGCTGTTAGTACAGTCAAACCAGAATTTAGGACTAGCTATGCTTTAGTTAGATATATAGCTGCTAGGCCATTCGCAAAAAGTGTTTCAAGTAAAATTGATACGAATTCTAAAGAAAATGTCTTAAAAACAATACTTGCAAGGATAAAAGAATTTTTCTATAGTTAAAATAAATAAAATATTAAGGGAGGAATTATCAGTGATGATGGATTTTGATGATGAAAATATTACAATGAAAGATGGGGCAGCAACAATAAAAGTAATAGGAGTTGGAGGAGCAGGAAATAACGCAGTTAACAGAATGCTTGATTTAGGAATAAAAAATGTAGATTTTATAGCTGTTAACACAGATAGACAAGCTCTACAAAAATCTAAAGCACCTACAAAAATTCAAATAGGAGAAAAAATAACTAGAGGATTAGGAGCAGGAGCTAATCCAGATATAGGAGCTCAATCTGCAGAAGAAAGTAAAACAGAAATAACAGAAGTATTACGTGGAGCAGATATGGTATTCGTAACAGCTGGAATGGGTGGAGGAACAGGTACTGGTGCCGCACCAACTGTTGCAGGTATTGCAAAAGAAATGGGAATATTAACTATAGGAGTTGTAACAAAACCATTTACATTTGAAGGAAAAAAACGTTTAGCACAAGCAGAAAGAGGAATTGAAAGCTTAAAAGGAAAAGTTGATACTTTAATTGTAATACCAAATGATAAATTACTACAAATAATAGATAGAAAAACTTCAATGGCTGAAGCTTTTATGATGGCAGATGATGTATTAAGACAAGGTGTACAAGGTATTTCAGATTTAATAACTGTTACAGGAAATATTAACCTAGACTTTGCTGATGTAAAAACTATTATGCAAAATACTGGAATGGCACATATGGGAATTGGTGTCGCTTCTGGTGAAAATAAAGCTGAAGATGCTGCAAAACAAGCTGTTCAAAGTCCATTGTTAGAAACAACAATTGAAGGAGCTAGAGGAGTAATAATAAATGTTACAGGTGGAACTGACTTAGGTTTACAAGAAGTAAATACAGCAGCAGAATTAGTTCAAAGAAGTGTTGATCCTGAAGCAAATATTATTTTTGGTACAGTTATTGATGAGAGTATGAATGATCAAATTCAAATTACAGTCATAGCTACAGGTTTTGAAGATCAAAATGAAAATACTACCATTGGAAAAAGAGTAGATAATCTTGGTTCAAAAACATGGGAAAAGAAGATAAACTCAATACCATCTAGTCAAGATTTAAACAACTCACAAAATGATTTAGATATACCTTCTTTCTTAAGAAAAAATAAAAACAAAGTATAAAAATAAAATCCGGTTAAATACCGGATTTTATTTTTATACTTTATTCTTTATTAGCTGTTTCTTCTTCAGATTCTTTTGCATCTTCTTCTTTTTCAAGTCCTAATTTTTTTGCAATTTTACCATCTTTGTCAATTTTACCAGCTATATTTTCGCCAACTTTGCTTAGTTTTTCATTAAGCTTGTTAACATATCTAACAGCTAGGAAAATTGAAAAGGCAATAATTAGGAAATTAATAACTTGTGTAATAAAACTACCATATTTTATAGGTGTTCCATTTATCATAAAAGATAAATTAGAAAAATCTACTTGTCCAAGTAGAGCGGCAATTAAAGGCATTATTATATCATTAACTAGTGAATCAATTATTTTTTGAAAAGCGGCTCCAATTACAACACCGACAGCTAAGTCAATGACGCTTCCTTTCATTGCAAATTCTTTAAATTCTTTTAACATAAAAATTCCCCTTTCTTGTCGAATTTTGTAGTTTAATATGATTTTATTACAAAATTCTAAAAAAGTCAATAAAAAGCATTGAAAAAATGGCAATCTTATGTTATATTTAAATATATACGTTATAACTAATTTAAATAATTAATATAAAATTTTCGCTCTTGTGTGTTGCAACTTCCAGATTTTATAAAACGAAAGTTGTTCCAATTTGCACTCACATTTGTTCATTTGGTCGCTTACGCAGAGCTTAGATTTTATATTTATTAATTTAAATGTAGATTGTAAAATAAAAAGAGGAGTGATAAAAATGATAGCAATTGGATGTGATCATGGTGGATACAAATTAAAAGAGGAAATAAAAAAATATTTAGACGAAATAGGATTAGAATATAAGGATTTTGGGACTTTTAGTGAAGAAAGAACAGATTATCCAATATATGCTAAGGAGGTAGCAAACTCTGTTAGCACTGGAGAGAGTGAAAAAGGAATATTGATATGTAGATCAGGTCATGGAATGGCTATAGTTGCAAACAAATTTAAAGGAGTTAGAGCGGCTGCAATTACGAGTGAAGATGATGCAAGATTTGCAAAAGCAGATGATGATATTAATGTATTAACATTAGGTGCAGATTGTCTTGAAACAAAAGAAGCAATTCGAATGATGAGAACATGGATTGCAACAGAATTCAAAGGTGGAAGATATAAAGAAAGAATAGATATGATTGACGAAATAGAAAAAGAAAATATGAAATAATTTGGAGGAAAAAATGTGGGGAGATATAGCAATAGCGTTTCTTTTAGCTTTTATAGTGGCATTTATGGCAACGCCATGGTCTATTAAATTAGCTAATAAAATAGGGGCTGTAGACATTCCAAAAGATGAAAGAAGAATGCATCAAAATAAAATGCCAAAATTAGGTGGAATTGCTGTAATAGCAGGGTTCCTTATTTCAATTATATACTTGCTATTTGTAGTTACAATTGAAGGAAGTGTTAATATTTTTGGGCAAGAAAACTACATTAAAAAACTAATTGGAATTTTTTTCGGTATAATAATAATAACAATAACAGGCATATTAGATGATACTATAACTTTAAAACCATACCAAAAATTATTAGGTCAAATTTTAGCTGCTTGTGTTGTTATAGCCTTTGGTTTACAAATAGATGCAATTAATTTTTCTAAATTACCACAGATAGGATTTAATAAAGGAATTTCAATTTTTATAACATTAATATGGATTGTTGGAATTACAAATGCAATAAATTTAATGGATGGATTAGATGGATTATCATCAGGTATTTCTTTAATATCATGTATATCGCTTTTAATAATATTTTCATTAAATAACTCACCAATGGTAGCAATACTAACTGTATCATCATTAATAGGCGCTTTAGTTGGATTTTTACCATTTAATTTCGCACCAGCAAAAACATTTATAGGAGATACAGGTTCTAATTTTTTAGGATTTATGCTTTCGGTTATATCCATATTAGGTGTAGCAAAAACATATACAATAGCTGTAATAGTACTTCCTATCCTTGTTTTAGGACTTCCAATTATGGACGTTATTTGGGCAATAATTAGAAGAGTAATAAAAGGAAAATCTTTAAAGGCAATATTTAAAGCGGACAACGGACATGTACATCATAAACTAGTAAAAAGAGGTTTTACACAAAAGCAAGCAGTGCTTATTCTGTATGGAGCAAGTGCAATTTTTGGAATGTTTGCAATAATTCTTTTCGATAGTGGAATATGGAAAGCAATTTCATTTTTACTTATGGTAGTGGCTGCTGTTGTACTTGGATATAAAAACTTTATGATGAATAAAAATCAGACAGATTCTGAAACAAAATATGAATGTACAATTTGTAAATACATATATAATCCAAAATATGGTAATGAAAAGGCAGGTGTACATGCTAATACATCTTTTGACAATTTACCAGAAAATTGGGTTTGTCCTGTATGTGGAGAGAAAAAAGATGTATTTGAAGTATATGTAGATAAATAAAATGTATAAATACAAAACAATAGGTTAAACTACACTAAGTAGGAGAATCTATGGTGAAAAAAATAATAATTGGATTGACTGCTGGAATTATATCAGGTTTATTCTCCACCGGTGGAGGAATGATATTAGTTCCAGCGTTTATTTATATGTTAAAAATGAATGAAAAAAAGGCAAGAGCTACTTCTATTGCATGTATATTTGCAATGGTTTTAACAACAAGTGTATTTTATTTTAAAAATAAATATATAGATTTTGGACTTGCAACTAGTTGTGCAATAGGAGGTGTAATTGGCGGAATTGTAGGAACAAAATTATTAAATAAGGTATCAGATAAAATTTTAAAAATAACTTTTATTGTTTTTATTGGGTATATAGCTTTAAAATTTATAATGGGGTAATTTATGATTATTGTTTTATATGCTGTAATTTCTGGGTTAATTAGTGGATTAGGAATGGGTGGTGGAACAATTTTAATTTTTTTACTAACTACCTTTTCAGGAGTTTCTCAACATGTTGCGCAAGGAGCAAACTTAATATTTTTTATTCCAACTTGTATTACTTCAATTTTTATTAATATAAAAAATAAAAACATAGATATTAAATTATCAAAAAGTGTAATAATTTCAGGTATGATTGGTGCAATTATAGGTGCTAAAATATCTTTTATTATCAATGCAAAAAAATTAAAAAAATATTTCGGCATTTTTTTACTTTTAATTACATTTTATGAAATTTATTCATTAATAAAATCGAATATAAAATCTAAAAAAGTCAATAATAAAAATATAAATTAAAAATGGAGGTAAAGTTATGAGTTTTATAAAAGGTGTTATAGTTGGAACTGCAATTTCTGCTGGAGCATGGATGATATATAGTGAATCTACAAAAGGTGGAATGAATAAAATGATGAAACAAGGAAAAAAGTTTATGAAAAACATGGGAATGATGTAAAAGCAATTTTACATCATTTTTTGTAGCAACATTATAAGTGAGCTTATAGTATCTTTTGTCAAAATAGTAATAACAAAATTAAAAAAATTGTAAAATTCTCTTGAAAAAAAAATACATATAACATATAATAAAATTAGATGAAATATAAATGGTTGAAGAAATACTTAGGAGGAACTAAAATGGAAGATTTTGCAATGTACATATTAAATGAACAAGATTATATACAAAAAATGATTATAGCATATTATATGTCAAAAAAAACAGGAATATTTTTTGATAAATCAGTAATTTTAAGAACACAAATTGCTAAAATGTTTATCAATTATGCAAGTTTAGACGTAGATATGAATGAAGTACTAACAGCTATGCTACTATGTAATTGCAAAAAAATAGATAATTCACAAAAAATTGGAAAAATGGAAACATATGCAAAAGAAGGGGCAAATTATTTATCTTCACTTGGGTTTGATAAAAGATTTTGCAAGATATGTGAAGGCTTAAACAGATATAGTGGAATAAAGCAAAGAAGTAAAGAAAGTGATATATTAGAAGTAGTTGATCAATTTTCTGCATTAATATTAAAAAGAGTTGAAAGAGATGCTTTTACTCCAAAAGAAGCATTAGTAGTTTTAAAAGAAAGAAATTTAAAGAATATAAAAAATAGATATTTAGAAGATTTTATAATATTTGTAAATGCTATGGAAGATGTTAATATTAGAGAGAGTGTAGAAGTACCAGTACTTAGAAAATTAGCCTTTTTAACAGAAAGAGAAAAAAATGTCAAATCATTTATAGCAAAATTAGGAAATCGTTATGCAGAGGAGATTGACAGATTAATGAAAGTAAATATAAAGAAACAAGCCCAAGAATTGTTATATAACAATATAGTTGAAGAAAAAAATGAAACAAAAAGTAAAAATAAAGTTACAGATGCAATGCAGGAAACAAAGAAAAAAATTCAGACTGCTCACAGATATACTAGAAAAATACATAGAAGTAATGCCGAAAGGTCTTTATTTAGTAAAGAAGCAGCAAACAGGATTTTAAATCATGAATCATTATACAAAATAGATTAGTTTAGAGAGGAAGATATAAATGTACGAAATATTTGCAGACTTACATGTACACATAGGAAGAAGCGAAACAGGAAAGCCTGTAAAAATAACAGGAGCAAGGAGTTTAAACTTTGCAAACATAGCAAAAGAATGTGAAGAAAGAAAAGGAATAAATGTAGTTGGAATTATAGATTGTGCATCTCCTTACGTTATAGAAGACATTGAAAATTTTCTAAAAACAGGAGAAGCATATGAATTAAAAGACGGTGGAATTATATATAAAGACAAGGTTTGCATATTGCTTGGAAGTGAAGTTGAAACAACAGAAGTTGGAAGAAATGGAAAACAAGGAAGTGCACACAATGTGTGCTTTTTTCCATATTTAAAAGATATAAAAGCATTTTCAAATGAAATGAGCAAACATATAAAAAACATCACACTAAGTACACAGCATTCAGATGTTTCAGGATATGAACTTATAGATATAGTAGAAAAATATAATGGAATATTAATTCCAGCACATATATTTACGCCATTTAAAAGCTACTATGGAAATTGCGTAGATAGATTACAAGATGTATTCAAAGAAAAATATGATAAAATTTTTGCAGTTGAATTAGGACTTAGTTCAGATACATTTTTAGCAGATGAAATATCAGAATTAGAAAACAAGACATTTGTTACAAATTCTGATGCACATTCTTTGCCAAGAATCGCAAGAGAATACAATAAAATGCTTGTAGAAGACATAAGTTTTAAAGAAATAGTAAAGGCTTTAAAGAATGAAGACGGAAGAAAAGTTATAGCAAACTATGGACTAGATCCAAAATTAGGTAAATATCATAGAAGTTTTTGCGAAGACTGCAATGATTCAATAGAAATAGATGAAGCTGCTACATGTTGTCCAAGATGTGGTGGTAAAAATATTACATTTGGAGTTTTTGACAGAATAGAATTAATTAAAGACAAAAAAGAAACAAAAAGTCCTGCAAACAGGCCACCATACATATATCAAGTACCATTAACATTTATACCAGGTGTTGGTGGAAAAACAATAGACAAGCTATTAGATAATTTCGAAACAGAAATGAATATATTACACAAAGCAGGAAAAGATGATTTAGAAGCAGTTGTAGGAGAAAAAATAGCAAACAATATTTATAAAGCTTGCCACGGAGAAGCAAAAGTCCATTCTGGCGGTGGAGGAGTTTATGGCAAGGTATCAATTTAGTGGAAAAGAGAACCGTCCCCTTTTCCAAAGGAGGTAAAAAATGACACAAGCAGATAGAAATTTTATAGAAACATGTAAAGAAATATTAAAAAATGGATATTCTTCAGAAGGAACAAATGTTAGAACAAGATGGGAAGATGGTGCAGAGGCAAATTACGTATCAATAGTGGGAGTTACAAATAAGTATGATGTTGGAAAAGAATTTCCAATGATAACACTTCGTAATAACACAAATACAGTAAAAAGAGCAATAGATGAAATACTTTGGATTTGGCAAAAAAAGTCAAATAATGTAAATGATTTAAATTCACACATTTGGGATCAATGGGCAGGAGAAGATGGAACAATAGGTAAAGCTTATGGTTATCAAATGGCAAGAAAATATGATTTTAAAACAAAACAAGGAATGCAAAATTTAGACCAAGTAGATTATGTTTTAAATTTATTAAAAAATGATCCTTCAAGCAGAAGAATAATGACAAATATTTTTAATTTTGAAGATTTGAAAGATATGAATTTAGAGCCATGTGCTTATGGAACACAATGGCTAGTTAAAGGTGGAAAACTTCATTTGATTTTAAATCAACGTTCACAAGATATGCTTGCTGCAAACGGATGGAACACAATGCAATATGCAGCTTTACTTTGTATGTTTGCGCAATGTGCAGGACTTGAGGTTGGAACTTTAACACATAACATTGGAGATTGCCATATTTATTACAGACATATTCCGCTAATTGAAAAATTGATAGAAGCAGAGCCTATGGATGTATGTCCAAAATTAATAATAAACAATGATACAAAAGACTTTTACCAATTTAAAGTAGAAGATTTTGAAATTCAAGGGTATGATTATAATAAGGATATTAAGTTAGGAAAAATACCAGTTGCAATTTAAAATATAATTGACTTTTGCTTAGTTGAAAGATAAATTATATTCAGAACATAGTATAAGAGAGAGGAGAAACAAGATGTTAAGTATAATTGTTGCAATAGCCAAAAATAACGCAATAGGAAAAGATAATAAACTTTTATGGCATTTGCCAGAAGATTTAAAAAGATTTAAAAGACTTACAACAGGTCATAACATTATAATGGGAAGAAAAACTTTTGAATCTTTAGGAAGAGTCTTACCAAATAGACATCATATTATTTTGTGTAATGATGCTGAGCTAAATATAGAAGATGAAAATGTTGAAATTCTTGATGATATATCAAAACTTGATAAATACATAAATTCAGAGGAAGAAAATTTTGTTATAGGTGGAGCAACAATGTACAAACTACTTATGCCTTATTCTAAAAAAATGTATATAACAGAAATAGATAAAGAGTTTGATGGAGATGTATATTTCCCTGAAATAAATAAAGATGAATGGAAAGCGACAGAAAGAGAAAAAGGACCAGAAGATAATGAAAACGATTTTGAATATGAATATGTAACTTATGAGAAAATATAAAAATAAAGGGTTTGCCTAGAGGCGACCTTTTTGTTTTATGTAATATATATTGTAGAATTTGTATTTTTATGATATAACTATTAAAGAAATTTACAAAAAAGAACCGTCCCCGACAAAAAAGAACCGACACCAATTGACGCGACAAAAAAGAACCGACACCAATTGACGACACCAATTGAAAAGGAGAGATACAATGGGAAACTTTGTACACTTACATATCCATAGTGAATTTAGTTTACTAGATGGAGCAAATCGTATAAAAGATATTCCGAAAAGATGCAAAGAGCTTGGAATGGATTCAATAGCAATTACAGACCATGGAGTTATGTATGGTGTAATTGACTTTTATAAAGCATGTAAAAAAGAAGGAATAAAGCCTATTATAGGGTGTGAAGTATATGTTGCGCCTCGTGGAAGGACAAGACACGATAAAGAACCGGGGGTAGACAACAAATACAATCACCTTATTTTGCTTGCAAAAAATATGCAAGGCTATAGAAATTTGAGTAAATTGGTTTCTATAGGATTTACAGAAGGATATTATTACAAACCAAGAATAGATTATGAAGTATTAGAAAAATACAGTGAAGGATTGATTTGTTTAAGTGCATGTTTAGCAGGTGCTGTAAATCAAGCGCTTATAAATGGAAGAGAAGAAGAAGCAGAAGAAATTGCAAATTGGCATAGAAATGTTTTTGGAGAAGATTACTATATAGAAATTCAAAACAATGGAATACAAGAACAGGTTTTAGCAAATCAAAAACTAGTTAAACTTGCAAGAAAACTTAATATTCCACTTGTTGCTACAAATGATGCACATTATTTGAAAAAAGAAGATGCATACAATCATGAAGTTTTACTTTGTATTCAAACAGGAAAGAGAATGAGTGATCCTGATAGAATGAGATTTGAAACAGAAGAATTGTATATTAAATCGCCAGAAGAGATGATAGAGTATTTTAAAGCTTTTCCAGATGCAATAGAAAATACTGTAAAAATTGCAGAAAAATGTAATGTGAAATTTGAATTTGGACATACAATACTTCCAAACTATGATGTACCACCTGAATTTCCAACACATTATGATTTCTTAAAAAAACTTTGTGATGATGGAATTAAACAAAGATATGGAGAAAATCCATCTCAAGAAATATTAGATAGAGCTGAGTATGAAATAGGCATAATCAAAAAAATGGGGTATGTTGATTATTACCTAATTGTTTGGGATTTTATACATTATGCAAAAGAACATGGAATTCCAGTAGGACCAGGAAGAGGTTCTGGAGCAGGTTCAATTTTAGCATATGCCATTGGAATTACAGACATAGACCCTATGAAATATAACCTTCTTTTTGAAAGATTTTTAAATCCTGAAAGAATAAGCATGCCAGATTTTGATGTTGATTTTAGTGATGAACAAAGACAAGAGGTTATAGATTATGTTTCAAGAAAATATGGGCATGACCATGTTTCTCAGATTATTACGTTTGGAACACTTGCTGCCAAAAATGCAATTAGAAATGTTGGAAGGGCTTTAGATGTATCACTTCAAGAAACAGATAAAATTGCAAAAATGATTCCTAATGAAATTCATATAACTATAGCAAAAGCATTAGAAGAAAATGTTGAATTACGTACACTTTATGAAACAGATACAAAAGTAAAAGAACTTTTAGATGTTTCAATGGCACTTGAAGGAATGCCGAAAAATACATCAACACATGCTTGCCGGAGTAGTAATTACTAAAGATCCAGTTGATACTTATGTTCCACTTTATGAAAGAGATGGACAAATTTCAACTCAGTATATAATGACAACTCTTGAAGAACTTGGACTTTTAAAAATGGACTTTTTAGGACTACGTACACTTTCTGTTATAAAAAATACAATTGAAGAAGTTAAACACACAAGGGGAATAAATGTGGAATTTGACCAAGAAATGAATGATCCTGAAGTATATAAATTATGGCAAGAAGGTAAGTCAATAGGAATATTCCAGTTTGAATCACAAGGGATGACAAATTTCATGATGGAACTAAAACCAGATTGCTTAGAAGATTTAATAGCAGGAGTTTCTCTATACAGACCTGGACCAATGGACCAAATTCCGAGATATATTAGAGGAAAAGTTACAGGAAAATATGAATATACGCACCCAAGCCTAGAGCCAATTTTAAATGTAACTTATGGATGTATGGTATATCAAGAACAAGTTATGCAAATTGTAAGAGACCTGGCAGGTTATTCTCTTGGAAGAGCTGATTTAGTACGTCGTGCAATGGGAAAGAAAAAGCTAGATGTAATGGCAAAAGAAAGAGAAATTTTTATAAATGGTCAAGTAGATGAGCAAGGAAATGTAGTTGTTCCAGGATGTGTACGAAATGGAATAGATGCCGAATCTGCAAATAAAATATTTGATGAAATGGCAGAATTTGCAAAATATGCATTTAATAAATCACATGCTGCATGTTATGCAGTAGTTGCATATAGAACAGCATATTTGAAGAAATACTATACATCTGAATTTATGGCAGCAATGCTTAACAGTTACTTAGGAAATTTAGATAGAGTTCCGATTTATATAGATGAATGTCATGATTTAGGAATAAAAATTTTGAAACCTGATATTAATAAAAGTTTTTTAAAGTTTACTGTTGACACTGAAAATATTCTAGGAGAAGAAAGTGACAACAGCAGCATGCAGAACCAAAATGGAAACATTAGATTTGGACTTGGAAGCATAAAAAATGTCGGAATTGCACCAGTAGAGGCTATTATAAAAGAGAGAGAACAAAATGGAGAATACAAAAGTTTTACAGACTTTTGTGAAAGAATTTCTGATGAAGCAGTTAATAAAAAATGTATAGAAAGTTTGATTAAAGCAGGTGTGTTTGATGAATTTGAGCAAACAAGAGCAACGCTTTTAGCTTCTTTTGAAAATATAATAGACACAATTCAAAGTAGCAAGAAAAAAGAAATGCAAGGTCAATTTTCAATGTTTGATTTAGCAACAGGTGATGACGAAGCAAATAGCAATATGAATGAACTTAAATATACATTTAATGAGCAAGAAGAATTATCAGAAAGAGAGTTACTTTCTTTAGAAAAAGAAATGCTTGGAATCTATCTATCAGGACATCCTCTAGAAAAACTAAAACAACAGATTGAAATGCAAGCTAACATAAATACTAAGGATTTATCACTATTAGATAGCCAAATGGCAAATATAGAAGATCAAGATTTAGATAATCCTGAATCTGCCCTTAATATAGTAAATCAAATGCAAAATAGTAAAAATATAAAATACAAAGATGGACAAGAGGTTAAATATATCGGGATAATTACAAAAATTAAAAAGAAATTCACAAAAACAAATAAAATAATGGCATTTATTACAATAGAAGATTTGTATGGAACAGCAGAAGTTTTAGCATTTGAAAACACATATCTTAAATCACAGTCTAGTTTAATGGAAGAAAATATTGTTTTAGTTAAAGGTAGATTAAGCATACGAGATGGAGAAAAAACTACAATTATTGCAAATGAAATAACTGATTTTGCTGAGAAAAAGTCAAAAGTATTATCACTTGACATAACAGGAGTTACAGAAGAAACTAAGGTTAAATTAAGAGGTGCAATAAAATATTTTAATGGAGAAATGAACAATATAAGAGTGCAAATTAAAGATGAAGAAAAAATTTTACCTTGCGGAGCCATTTATTTTACAGAAGAAATTATGCAGATTTTTTTAGATATTTTAGGATATGAAAAAGTTAAAATTGAAGAAATATAATGAAAAAAATAATTTTTAAAAATTAAGCAAAAAAAGAGGGATTTTGTTTTTTAATGAAGAATAATATTATTAGTACATAAACAAAAGATATGTACAAAATATTTTAACTAAAAGAAAGAGGTGCTTAACATGCAAATTACAGATGTACGTTTAAGAAAGGTTAATTCAGAAAACAGAATGAAGGCTGTTGCTTCTATAACATTCGATAATGAATTCGCAGTTCATGATATCAAAGTTATCGAAAGCCAAAATGGATTATTTATCGCTATGCCTAGCAGAAAAACTCCAAACGGAGAATTCAAAGATATAGCTCATCCAATTAATCCAGAAACAAGAGAAAAGATTCAAAATGCTATTTTAGAAGCTTACAATGCTCCAGAAGAAGCAGAAGGATCAGCTGAATAATTATAAAAATAATACGGAAGATTATTCTAAGATCTAGAATAATCTTTCTTTTTGATTTAGGAGAAAAAATGAATTTTAAGAAATTAGCAAGCAAAAAAACAAAAAACATATTATTATCATGTTTTGTAGCATTTGCTCTTTCATTATCACTTAATTTAATAACAGATGGGGCACTAAAAATAGACAAAAATACAAATATGATTTCAAAAATATTTTTAAAATGTCAAAAATCAATTAATACAGATGTTTATAAAACCATGGCTATTTTTGGATTTTCATATTTTCTATTAAGAGAACAAAAAGATGAAAAGCACAATATATTTAAAATTATGTTAGCATTATTATTTTCATTATTTACTATTTTCGGATATAGTTATGCTAGTATAGGAAATTGGGATTTAGTATTTGCAAATAAAATTCAATTTATGAAAGCTTTAATAATTGGATTAGGATATTTTATATTATTTAAAGCAATAATTAGTTATGTTTATGACAATGTTATTCCAAAAATTTCATATAAAGAAATAGGTAACAAGGTATATAATTTTATATTTGAAAAGCATTCATTTATAATACCTTTAGCTATAATTATTTTATGTTGGTTACCATATTTAATAATAAATTATCCTGGAATATTAATGCCAGATTCAAGTAATCAAATAAAGCAATTTTTTGGAATAAAACTTGATGATTCAAATGTTACAAACTCGGTGAACTTAATTGATGAAAATGTGAATATTACAAATCATCACCCCGTATTACATACAGTGGTTCTTGGTTTATGCTTAAAATTTGGAAGAAATATTGTAAATGATAATTTTGGAATTTTCTTATATACATTTATACAATTCTTATTATTAGCATGTTCTTTATCATATTCAATTAACTTTATGAAAAATATAAAAACTAATAATGTAATAAGAATAATTTCACTTGCAATTTATTCGTTATTACCAATATTTCCGTTTTATGCAATTGAAATTACTAAAGATGTACCATTTACAAGTTTATTCATTTTTTATATAATAGAATTATTCAAAATAGCAAATAACTATAAAGAAAGAAAAATATCGATAAAAAGATTAGCTTTAACAATAGTTATAAGCATATTGGTTTGTCTACTTAGAAATAATGGTATATATACAATTTTATTATCATTGCCTTTTGTTGCACTTTTAAATAAAGTAAACAAAAAAAGAATTTTATTTGCTACTCTAATTGTATTTGTATTGTACGAATCATTTTTAAAAATATTATTACCAATTTTAAAAATACCAAATACGGGAATTAGAGAAATGCTATCAGTTCCGTTTCAACAAACAGCAAGATATGTAAAAGAATATGGAGATGAAGTGACAGAGGAAGAAAAAGAAGTTATAGACAAAGTTCTAATATATGATACTTTAGCAAAAAGGTATAAACCAGAGCGAGCTGATAATGTAAAGAATAAATATAATAAAGATGCCACAAGTGAAGATTTAAAATCATATTTTAAAACATGGTTCAAACAATTTTTAAAATACCCAACAGTATATATACAGGCATTTGTAAATAATTATTATGGATATGTTTATCCAAATAGTAAAATTGTAGAATACACAATCGAAGACTATATTGTAGAGCAAGATCCTAGATTAAATGAAACAAATCAATTTGATTATAGATATAATAAAATATTTATAGAACAAAGGAAGAATTATAATGAATTATTAAAATTAACAAGAGATTTACCAGTTATTAGTTTATTTAGCAACATTGGATTAAATTCGTGGATGCTTTTAGGAATGGTAGGTTATTTCTTATATAAGAAAAAGTACAGATATATAGTGTATGTATTACCATCTATAAGCATAGCACTAATTTATTTTGTATCACCAGTAAATGTATATTACAGATATGCTTTACCTAATATGTTTAGTATGTTTATAGTAATAAGTATATTTTTAAATGTTATAAAAAAAGAAGGAAATGTATATGAAAAATAAAATTGCAGTAATAATACCATGTTATAATGAAAGTAAAACAATAGAAAAAGTTGTAAAAGATTATAAAAATGCTCTACCAGAAGCTGATATATATGTATATGATAATAATTCTTCAGATGGAACAGATAAGATAGCAGAAAAAGCAGGAGCAATTGTAAGATATGAAACTAAACAAGGAAAAGGAAATGTTATTAGAACTATGTTTAGAGAAATAGATGCTGATTGCTATTTAATGGTTGATGGAGACGATACATATCCAGCAGAAAGTGCTAGAGAAATGTGTAATTATGTTTTGGAAAACAATGTAGATATGGTAATTGGAGATAGGCTTTCTTCAACATATTTTCAAGAAAACAAAAGGCCATTTCATAATTTTGGAAATAAATTAGTAGAGAATTTAATTAATAAAATTTTTAAAAGCAATATTGTTGATATAATGACGGGATATAGGGCGTTTAGCTACAATTTTGCTAAAACATTTCCGATACTTTCGAAAGGATTTGAAATAGAAACGGAAATGACAATACATGCTATAGATAAAAACTTTACTTTAAAAGAAGTTCCAGTACAATATAGAGATAGACCAGCAGGAAGTGAATCAAAGCTTAATACAGTTAGTGATGGTGTAAAAGTTGTAAAAACTATAGCAACATTATTTAAAGAATATAGACCTTCAATGTTTTTCAATATTGTTGGAAGTATTGTTTTACTAATTTCAATTATTATGGCTATACCTGTATTTGTTGAATATTTTCAAACAGGACTAGTTCCTAAATATCCAACACTAATAGTTTCAAGTATATTATTAGTAATATCATTATTATTATATGCTGTAGGAATAATTTTACAAGTAATAGTAAAAAAGCATAGACAATTATTTGAGATTTTACTAAATCAAACTGAAATAATGAGACATAATAGAAAGGATAACTAATAATGGAAAAGATAGAAGAATTTTTCTTTAAAATATTAGAAAAGATTAAATTAAAAAAATTAGTAGATATATATAAAGCTCACATAGAGGTTATGAGATATTTAATATTTGGAGCTTTAACAACTGTAATAAATATTTTAACATATTATATTTGCTTATATGTTTTGCACATTCCAAATTTAATTAGTAATATAATAGCGTGGATTTTATCTGTAATAGTTGCTTATTTAACAAATAGAAAATATGTATTTGATTCAAAAGCTGAAACTCCAAAAGCAATTATTATAGAAGTGATTTCATTTTTTGCAAGTAGAATTGCAACTTTATTGATAGATGAGGGAATAATGTATGTAACAGTAGATAAGTTATTATGGAATGGATTACTTATGAAAATAATATCAAACGTCATAGTGATTATTCTGAATTTTGTTTTAAGTAAATTGGTTGTGTTCAAAAAAAATAATTAACATTTGATATTTATTAAATGGAGGCTTTTATGGAAAAGTGGTTTAATAAAACTGTTAAAGATGTAGAAGAATATTTACAAACAAGTATGGAAAATGGGCTTACAAATATTGAAGCAAAAAAGAGACAAGAAGAAAATGGATTTAATGAATTAAAACAGACAAAGAAAAAATCTTTATTTGTAAAATTTTTAGAACAATTTAAGGATTTTATGATAATAGTTTTAATTATTGCCGCAATTGTATCAGGAATTGTAGGAGTGGCACAAGGAGAAGGAATAACAGATACAATTATAATTCTAATAGTTGTAATTGCAAATGCAATTATAGGTGTGGCGCAAGAAGCTAAGGCAGAAAAGTCTCTAGAAGCTTTGCAAAAACTTAGTGGGCATGAAGCTAAAGTTTTAAGAGAAGGAAGTGTGCAAACTATACCTGCTAGAGAACTTGTAGAAGGTGATATAGTTGTATTAGATACTGGTGACTATGTACCAGCAGATTTAAGAATATTTGAGGCGGTAAATTTAAAATCTCAAGAAGCATCTTTAACAGGGGAATCTGTGCCAGTAGAAAAACAAGCTGCAGTAATTGAACAAGAAGAGTTACCAATAGGAGATAGGTCAAATATGCTATTTTCTTCTAGTTTAATCACATATGGTAGAGGAAGAGGAATTGTTGTTTCAACTGGAATAAATACAGAAGTTGGAAAAATTGCGGAAATGATATCTGAAACTGAAAAACAAGAAACACCTTTACAAAAAAAATTAAATTCACTTGGAAAAACTTTAGGAATTGTAGCCTTAATTATTTGTGTAATTATTTTTGTTATAGGTATAATTCAAGGAAGAGAAGTAATTTCTATGTTTATGACTGCTGTAAGCTTAGCTGTTGCTGCAATTCCAGAAGGATTAGCAGCAGTATCAACTATAGTTTTAGCAATAGGTGTTCAAAAAATGGTTAAAAGAAATGCTATTGTTAAAAGATTACCAGCTGTAGAAACTTTAGGAAGTAGCTCTGTAATATGTTCAGATAAAACAGGAACTCTTACACAAAATAAAATGACAGTACAAAAAATATTTGTAAATCATACTGTATATGATGTTAGCAATTTAGACGAAAATTCTGATTTTATCAAATATAATAAAGAGAATCAAGAAGTTCAATTATTAGTATATAATGGAATGCTTTGTAACGACACAAAAATTTCAGATGATGGAACTTTAACTGGAGACCCAACAGAAACAGCGCTAGTTGATATTGCATTAAAGTTAGGATTTACTAAAAATATATATAATGAGTTACCAAGAGTAGATGAGGTTCCATTTGATTCTGAAAGAAAGTTAATGACAACAGTTCATGAAAGAGAAGGAAAATACATTGTATATACAAAAGGTGGAGTAGATGAACTTTTAAATATTTGTACATCATATATTGACCATGGAGAAATAAAGCAAGATTTAGATTCATTTATTCCGTTAATTGAAAATACAAACGAAAAAATGGCAAAAGATGCCTTAAGAGTATTAGCATTTGCATATAAAGAATTAGATCATAAACCAGAAAAAGATGAAATGGAAAATGATTTAATATATGTTGGAATGTATGGTATGATAGATCCACCTAGAGAAGAGGCAAAACTTGCAGTAGATAAGTGCAAAACAGCAGGAATAAAAACAGTAATGATTACAGGTGACCATAAAATAACAGCTACAGCTATAGCTAAAAAACTTGGCATTTTAGAAAATGAAAGTGAAGCAATTACAGGTTCAGAACTTGATAAAATATCAGATGAAGACCTAGAAAAAAATATAAGAAATTATTCAGTATATGCAAGAGTATCTCCAGAACATAAGGTTAGAATTGTAAAAGCTTGGCAAAAAAATGGAGAAATAGTTGCAATGACTGGAGATGGAGTGAATGATAGTCCAGCTTTAAAAACATCAGATATAGGGTGTGCAATGGGAAAAGTTGGAACAGATGTTGCAAAAGAAGCCGCAGATGTAATTTTAGTAGATGACAATTTTGCCACAGTTGTATCAGCTGTTGAAGAAGGAAGAAGAATATATGATAATATATTAAAAGTAATACAGTTTTTACTTTCAAGTAACGTAGGAGAAATAGTAGTTTTACTATTAGCAACATTATTCTCAGGAGTTATTGCAAAAATTGCAGGAATATCAAATGTAGGAGCCTTAAATATTCTAATGCCAATACACATTTTATGGATAAATTTAGTTACAGATTCACTTCCTGCGTTAGCACTTGCTTTTGATCCTGCAAATGATGACATAATGAACAGAAAGCCACTAAAACAAACAAAAGGTATTTTTACAAAAGGAATGACTTTTAGAATAGTTTATCAAGGAATAATGATAGGATTGTTAACTTTAATAGCATTTATTATAGGACTTAAAACAACTACAACACCAATAGAAGGATTAACTTTAGAACAAAGCAAAATAGAAGTAGGTCAAACTATGGCATTTATTGTTTTAGCGTTATCAGAATTAATACATGTTTACAACATTAGAGATAATAGCAAGTCTTTATTTAAAGGAAAAGTATTTAATAATAAAGTATTATTAGGAGCTACAATAATTTCAGCGACTTTAATGTTAGTAATATTATTGATTCCTTCTTTAAGAACAATATTTAGCATACCAATTTTACCTATGAATAATATTTTAGAAACAATAATCCTTGTTTTTTCACCAATTATTATTGTAGAACTATTTAAATTATTTAAAATAAACGGAAAAGATTAAAATTAAAAAAATGTGTTATACAGTATAGTATAATGCATTTTTTTTTGGAAAAAAATGGTGAAAATTTTTTGTCAAATTTTGTTGACTAAAAAATATAAAATTGGTATGATATAAATAGGATAAAATTTTTAAAAAGAGGAAAAAATATGAAGTATTTAAAAAATAAAAAAGGATCAATATCTTTATTTGTACTATTATCATTATTATTTTTTCTGGTTTTAGTTTCAAGTATTTCTGTAAGTAGAAAAAATAAAGAAACAACAATAAATCAACAATATAGAATAGTAAAACAAAATTACGAAAGAGAAATAGGAACAGAAGAACAAATTTATGCACGAAAAGAGAATAAATGTATTTTAGTAATTGACCCTAATGGAGGTTCTTACAATAATTCTACTTCAACAACATCAATATCTCAAAAAAATGGCACTACATATCAACTAGAAAATCCTACTGCACCATCTATAACTTTTGATGCAGATGGAGGAGTATTAGGAGAAATAGAAGGAAATATTAGCTTTGAAAGATGGATATTAAGTGGAGATGGAACTTTAAATGAAAATTTATATATATTTGGTAAATCAAGAGCAACAGTAACGGCAAAATATAATAAGAATAGTATTAAATTACCAACAGTAACAAAAAGTGGATTTACTTTTACTGGGTGGTATGATACAAATGAAACAAAAGCAGGAAATGCTGGAGAAGATTATTCGCCAAAGGGTGCTATTACACTAAAAGCAAAATGGACTGAATTAGATAAAAATGAAGTTGTGCTTGCATTTAAAGACTCTGAAGGTACTCAATATGGCAATCCAAATTCATTAGTATTACATGAAGGTGAAACAGCTACGGTTAGAGCTCCAACAATAAGAAAATATGGAGACTGGACTTCTTTATATTGGACTAAAGGAACAGATGCTAATTCTAGTAAAGACGTTGAAAGTGGAGCAGAAATTGAAAATGTAGACATGAATTCAAGTGCAAATTATTATGCTAGATATGAAAAGGAAATAACAGTTAGTTTTAACATAAATGGATTAGAAGGAGAAACACCAAGTAATCAAAAAGGAAAAATTCAAGTAAATGCATCTAACCTTGAAAATATTAAGGGACTAGAAATAACATTACCAACTATTGCAAATGTAGATGGACACAATATAAATGGATGGAATACAAAAGAAGATGGAACAGGTATTAGCTATAATTTCGACGAAAAGAAAGAATTTAAAGACAACACAACTTTGTATGCACAATGGCATGAAAATAGTTATACAGTAAAATTTGATGCAAATGGCGGAGAAGGCACGATGGCTGATCAATCATTTACATATGGTACAGCACAAAATTTAACAGCAAATACATATACAAGAACGGGCTATACATTTACAGGATGGAACACAAAGTTTGATGGAAGTGGAACAAGTTACACGGATAGACATGAAGTAAACAATTTAACTACAGAAAATAATGGACAAGTAAAATTATATGCACAATGGACAGCACACGAATATGATGTATACTTTAGCCCTAACAGAGCTACATTACCAAGTGGATATACAGAACTAGACTATATTGAAAGTGATGGTGGTCAACATATCGTAACAGATTATGTACCAAATGATGAAACAGGTGTATCAATTAGATTTGCTCCAAAAGATTTAAATTCAAATGACCGAGTATTCTTTGGAACAGGTAATACAGATAGTGCGGGTTACTGGTTTGGAGCAAGAAAAAATGGATATTACCGTTGGAATACTTTATATAGTGGAGCAAATGGTAAAACAAGGTATATCACATTAAATGTGGATGAAATTGCAGAAATTAGAATGAACTACTTGAATAATCGTGGATTAGAGCTTAATGGAACAACATACTTTAATGGATTACCTACATTAGAAGAAAAGACATTACCTTTTGCAATCTTTGGTTACAATAATGATGTTAATAATGAAGTTACATTAAATGCTAAGATGAGATTCTATGGAATGGAAGTAACTCAAGGTAGTAATTTAGCAGCACACTATGTTCCATGTTATAGAAATAGTGATGGAAAAGCTGGTGTATATGATGTTGTTGGAAATACTTTCTATACAAATGAAGGCACTGGTGAATTTACAAAAGGATTTGTCACACAACATTTTGTATATGGAACAGCACAAAACTTAACTGCAAATACATACACAAATAGTGGACGAGACTTTAGTAAATGGAGCCTTAGCCCTGATGGAACTGGAACAGAATATACAGATAAACAAAGTGCCAATAACTTATCACCTGTAAGTGGAGATACAGTAGTTTTATATGCGCAATGGACAAGTAGCAAAATGACAATTAATATGTATCCTAATAGATTAGCACCTGGTTATGTGGAACTAGACTATATTGAAGGAACAGGAACACAATACATTACAACAGATGTCATTCCAACTAATACTACTGGTGCACAATTAAAGATGACTAACACAGATTCTTCTTCTAACTTAGTATATTTTGGTTGTGGAACAGCACAAAATGATGGCTTCTGGATTGGTAATAGTGGTGGAAAATTCTATGCAAGATTTGATACATTATATTCTAATGGTTCGGGTAATATGTCAACAACACCAAATATGTCAAATAACGTAAATTATACTTTTACATTGAACTACTTAAATGATAGAAAATTGAAACGTGATTCAACAACATTTGTGAATAATCTCCCTACTTTAGGAAGCAAGACATCACCAATTTATATTTTTGGATATTATAATCCAAATGATGATATAGTTCACATTCCAGGTAAATACAAACTATATGAATTTAGAATTTCAGAAGGTAGCGATATTATTAGAAACTATGTTCCATGCTATAGAATATCAGACGGTGTAGCTGGTTTGTATGAAACTTATAATGGCGTATTTTATCCTAGTGAAAGTGCAGATGCTTTTGTCGGTGGAAATGAGGTTAAGACAACACAAGAAATATATTATGGACATAGTGATAACCTAGAAGCAAATACTTATACAAAAGAAGGATATACCTTTGCAAATTGGAATACAGAATCTGACGGAAGTGGAACAACATATACAAATGAACAATTAATAAATAATACAAATCCAAGTAGTGAAACAGTTAAATTGTATGCACAATGGGTAAATCCATCATTAACACTATTACAAGGTATAGACTTTAACAGTGCTATTAAGGGAGAAAGCTATACAGAAGGAGTTAACCCAGAAACTGGTGAAACATATAAAGAGGCTGCTTATGATGAATCAATCATAGAAATCTATTTTGGAGACATAGAAGAGGAAGAAAAAGAACTTGCTGAAGAAGTAATTCCAGTAGATGTTAATAGAGCTGGAAGCATTAATGCTTATAAAATGCCACTAGATGGTGAAGAAGACGAAGGCTTGTACTATGTAGTTGTGACTGCAGAAAATGGTGGTACTATTTGTGCAAGTCAAGATTCTTCTCAAATGTTCGATAATTTTGCAAGTGTTGACTTAATTGATGTAAGTGGTATTGACTTCTCTAATACAACGAATATGAGCATGATGTTCTTAAATTGCACTTCTTTACATAACATCGATTTTGGAGAGATTGATACCTCAAATGTAACGAACATGAGTAGCATGTTTGAAGAAGTATCATTAATATCGAATATAGATGTAAGTGGTTTTGATACTTCGCATGTAACAGACATGAGTTATATGTTCAGCAATATGCAAGCTTTAGAAGAAATTGATGTAAGTGAATTTAATACTTCAAATGTAACAAATATGAGTGGTATGTTCATAGGCTGTGCAGGATTGTATGATTTAGATGTAAGCAATTTTGACACAACAAGAGTAACTAGTATGAATAGTATGTTTAGTGATTTAAGCATAACAGAATTAAACTTAAGTTCTTTTGATACTTCAAATGTAACAGATATGAGTTATATGTTTGCAAACAGTGCTAATATAGAAACTATTTATGTAAGTTTAGACTTTAATCAAAACAGCCTAGAAAATGGAGAAGAAATGTTTAATGGATGTGAAAACTTAGTAGGTGGCAATGAAACAGCCTATGACAGTAACAATATTGATGAAAGTCGTGCGTATGTAGATACTGAATCACAACCTGGATACTTTACACTTTATACTTCTATTAGAATCGTTCCAAGTACATTAATGCCAACAACAGAACCAATAATAGCTACAATTGATTATAGACCAGGTATTGTATCAGGCTTTAAGGCAGGATTTGGAACATCACTGCTAGATGCTCAAACTAATGCAAGCTCAGCAACCGCATACTCTGTAACAATAACAGATAATGGATATGTTTATGCAGAAGGTATTGATTTAAATGGAAATACAGTAACTGCAAGCTTACAAATAACCAATATTCTAGAGACTCCATCACTTAGAGGAACAGGAACAGAGATTGAATCATATGTAGATGCAAATCCTGGAGATATTCCTAACCTTGAAGAAGATGATACACCAGATACTAACTTGAGGTTTGTTGGGAATTCACCTGATAACTATGTAAAATTAACAGTGAATGGACAGGAAGAACTTTGGAGAATTATAGGTATATTTGATGGAAAAATCAAAATAATGAAAGCAGATACTATTAGTGGATATGTATTTGATAATAATAATGTAGCCGATTGGAATACTTCAACATTAAAAACATATTTAAATACCACTTATTATAACAGCATAGATGATGCAAATTTGGTTGAAACAAATAGCACATGGTATTTAGGTACTGCTACTAGCGGACTTGATGTTAAATATACGAGATTAACAGCATACAATAGCGAAAGAGACAGCACTAAAGTAGTTAGTGGACGTGCAGCAACTACAACTGCACCAATTGGATTGATGTATGTCAGTGATTTTGGATATGCTACAAAAAATTCTGCAAATGATGCAGATACATTAATGAATAAATATGATGAAATTTCAAGAGGATATAACTGGATAGGAGCAAATAGAGAATGGACGATTGATACAAATCAAAGTGCCACTTCTACAAATACTACTATTGTTTCAAATTATAAATTGTTCTTACAAAATGCAAATAATGCCACTAATGTAGCATTTAGACCATGTTTATTCTTGAAATCAAATGTAGAGATTTATGATGGAAAAGGTACTATTGCAAAACCATATGAAATCAGAACATCAGTAAATACAGGTAATTAAGATAATGATGAGAAATGAAAGAGGAAAAGTTTTATGAAGAGTAAAAATGAATCTGGAAGGCACAATAAAAAAATAAAAGCATTTTTAATAATTATGATTTTAGCCATAATTGTAGGTGCTACAATATATATAAAATCACATAAAAAAGAAAATATAGAAGATAAAACAAATAATCATATATCTACAGAAGAAATGAAAGAACAAGCACCGCTCATAGATATGAATAATACAGAAAACGCTAAAATAGAAAACGGAGAAAAGGTTAATCTATCTGAAAACTTGAAAAAAGAGAAAAAAATATCTGGACTTAAAATAACAAATATTAAGTTACATACAGAAAGTGGAATAAGTTATTTTAATGCAATAGTAGAAAATATATCAGAAAAAGATTATGCCGGAGGAATAGTAAATCTAAAATTTAAGAAAAGTGATGATTCAGTTTTAGCAAATGTTGAGGCATCAATTCCAGCTATAAAAGTAAAAGGTAAAGGCTTAATTAATGCTTCAACAACTGCAGATATTGTAAATGCAGCTGATGTTGAGTTGGAATAAACTAGAAACCTTATGCATATAAATTTAAAAAGTTTATATGTGTGAGGTTTTTTTATGATAGTATTAAGTGGAAAAAAAATAAGATATTTTATTCTAGGAGTGTTTGCCGTATTTATGGTAGCAGCGATTTCGTTGAATACTGAGGAAAAAAATAAAAAATATATGAATACAGTCAGTTTACCAGTATCGAATAAAGTTGTAGTTGTTGATGCAGGTCATGGGATACCAGATGAACGGAGCTGAGGTAGGGGACGGGACTACAGAAGCACAAACTAATTTAAAAATAGCTTTGAAGTTACAAAACTTGTTAGAACAAAGTGGATGTACTGTAATTTTAACTCGTTCAGATGAAAATGGAATATATGATTTAGATAGTAAAACTTTAAAGCAGAAAAAAATATCTGATATAAGAAATAGAGTAAAGATAGGAAATGAATCTTCTGCTGATATTTTTGTTTCAATACACTTAAACAAAATTCCTCAAGAGAAATATGATGGATGGCAAACTTTTTATAACAAAAATAGTAAGCAGGGACAAAAACTTGCAAAATTAATTCAATCGAATTTAAATGAAGCAATTCAAAAAGAAAATAAAAGAGTAGCATCTAAAATAGAAAATATTTATATTATAAATAATGTAGAAATTCCAACAACAATTGTAGAGTGTGGTTTTTTATCAAATCCTCAAGAAAAAGAATTACTATTAACAGATTCTTATCAAAATAAATTGGCATGGGGAATTTACAATGGCATCATAGATTATTTTAATGAATAGAATTAATATATAACCACTTGCGCGGGATTATAGTGATTTAGTCTGAATAGTAAAAGACTTTTTAATTTTATTTTATATAAATCCTTGAAATGTAAAATTTTTAATGATATACTATTAAAGGTTGGAGGAATAAAAATGAAATTAAAAAAGTTTTTAATAATGTTAATAATATGCATTATATGCATTTTCACATGTGTAAAAGTAAATGCTATGACAATAGTTTTAGATCCTGGTCATGGAGGAAGAGATTCTGGAGCTATTGCAAAAGATGGAAAAACCTATGAAAGAGATATAAATTTGAAAATTGCTAGGTATTTAAAAGAGTATTTATCAAATTATGATGTTAATGTATCATTAACACATAATGGGTTTTCAAGTGGAGAATTAGAAATATACGATAGAGGTATGATTGCAAGAAATAAAAAAGCAGATTTATTTGTTAGTTTACATATAAATAGTTCACCTTCTGGTGATGCAAAAGGAGCGGAAGTATATGTCACAGCTAATAAGAGTTTACCAAAATATAATGAAAATACTACAAAATTAGGAAATAAAATATTAAATAACTTAAACAAATTAGGAATAAGTAACAGAGGCGTTAAAACTAGGTTAATCACAAGAGACACAACAGATGTCTATTCAGATGGCTCAATTGCAGATTACTATGGAGTAATAAGATATGCAATGAGAGGAACAAAAATAGACTATGGAGTTGTCAAACCAGAAGGAGCTAAATCAGCTAACATTCAAAAGGGAGAAGGAGTTCCTACAATTTTAATTGAACATTGTTATATAAATAATTCAGATTTTAACTTTATAAATACAGACTCTAAAATAAAAAAAATAGCTGAAGCAGATGGTTCGGCTATAGTTGAATACTATAAATTAAAGAAAAAAAACAATTCTTCAAATAATAATGATTTTATGTATGGAGACGCTAATTTAGACAAAAAAATAAATTCGGGTGATTTATTAGTAGTAAGAAAATATTTGTTAGGAAAAATTAAGATTAATAATCAAACACAATTAAAAGCTATGGATCCAAACAAGGATGGAGTTATAAATTCTGGAGATTTATTGGTAATAAGAAAACACTTATTAGGAACATATAAGATACAATAAGAGGAGGAAAAGATGAAAACTTTAAAAAAAATAATAATTATAGGTTTATTTGGTTTATTTGTAATATCTATTGCTTCAAAGGTAAATGCAGCAAGTGCGAATTTAACATCTAATAAAACATCAATGGAAGTAGGAGAAACAGCAACTATAAAGCTTACAATAAAGGCAGCATCATGGAACGTAAAAGTATCAGGACCTGCTACAATAAATGAAGCAGATAGTAGTAGTGATGGTGAAAATACTACAAAAACATTTACTACAAGTTTTAAACCATCGAAAGCTGGATCATACAGTTTTAGCTTAAGTGGAGATATTTCAGATGGCGATACTATGAATACAGAAAATGTTTCTGATAGTTTAACAATAAAAGTTACTGAAGAAGAGGATGATGATTCAGATGATAATAGCTCATCTAGTACAAGCAAGCAAGAAAATAAAGTTTCATCAGATGCAACTCTAAGAAACCTTGGTATAACTCCAAATGATTTTTCGGGGTTCAAAAAAGCAAAAACAAGCTATAATGTTACAGTACCAAATTCAACAGAAAAGATTAATATATATGCAAAAGCAACAGATTCTAAAGCAACAGTTACAGGAACTGGAACTAAAACATTAAAAGTTGGAAGTAACAGTTTTTCTGTAAAAGTAACTGCAGCAGATAAGAAAACAACAAAGATATATACATTAAACATTACTAGAAAATCTGAAGAAAAGAAAGTGGAAAATAAACAAGAAGAAGAAGAGAAACAAGAAGAAATAAAGATGGCATTAGGAATATATAAATTGTCTTTAACAGGAATTAGCGATGATAATAAAACTGAAGAAATAGATTTAAATAAAGAATTTGAAAGAGGAACATTCGAATATTCTTGTGATGTATCAGAAAATGTGAAAAAAATAACAGTTAACGCTGAAGCTTATGATTATAATGATTCATTAAAAATTACTGGAAATGAAAATGAACTTAAAGAAGGAGAAAATATAATCACAGTTTCTGTAAGTGATGATAAAGATACAGTAAAATATATAATAAAAGTGAATAAAGGAAAAAACGAAGTAGAAGAAAATATACAAGTTCAATTACAACCTCAAGAAAAAGAAGTAAATAATAAAAAAGATAATAGAAATAAAAAAGTAATAATAGTAGGTATACTTTTAGTTTTAGTTATTATAGTTGGATTAATTCTTTTTTATGTGAAAAAATCAAGAGCCAAGAATAAAGATATAGAATAAAATAATATAAAAATCCATAGTTTGTGAAATAACTATGGATTTTTTGAACAACATTAAATGATACCTAATTTAGATTCTAAGTTCCATATTCTGTCAGAATGGTTGCCTAAGATGTTATCATGTGATTTTAAAGTGCTTTCGAACAAATCTAATTTTTCTAAAATACCTATTTGGCCATCTAAAAGAGCTTGAATTTTTTCACCATGTTCATGTTCTAAAACAGCAACAGATTGTGAAATTTTGCGTGTTTCTTGTTTTAATTTTTTGATATCTTGTTGCATAGAATCAATTTGACTAACTTTTTCTTGAATAGAATCAATTTGATTAACTATTTTCTGTAAATATAAAAGTATTTGATCTCTTTCATTTTGTGTCATATCTTTAAACCTCCTTTCTAGTTAGTGAAAAAATTATATAACAATTTATATAATTTGTCAATATATTTTTTA
>FLNV01001612.1_pt1 | contig 37994 bp, 41 predicted proteins | sample 1140351 | NCBI WGS metagenome assembly FLNV01 (sample SAMEA3878207, study PRJEB12797) | bioreactor metagenome | biome: Moose rumen | place: Sweden | collected 2011-10
AAACAGAACGCGCAACAAAGCGAAATACAAGCAGAATTTGGCGATAAGCTGAAGGACGAATACCTACAGAAATGCAACATTATCCGCTGCTTTGAAGTGCTTTCGCGCGACAGAAGCAATCCGATGGCTTTCAAGGACTTGGAGAAGTCACTCTTCGATGGCGAAGACCATTGGGTGGGTTTCGAAGCCGCTTTCGAAGGCGTGCATCCGGGCTTCATCGCCTTTGTGCACAAGCAATACCCTGACCTCACCGAAACGGAGTTCCGCTATTGCCTGCTCTCGCACTTCAAGCTATCGCGGCAGGAATATGCCGACGTTTTAGGTTGCAGCGTCTATAATGTCGACAAGGTGAGGGCAAGCCTCAACAACAAAATGAAAGAATAATCAATAAACCGATGAAATACAGATATTTAATATTCACCGTTCTTGCTGCCGTTGCCGTGATGATAGGCTCGTGCAAAAAGTTCAATCCGTTTGAAAGAACCAAACCCATGATGGATTATGTCTCTGGCGACGACAAGGACAAAATCGACCTGAAAGGCTCGATGATCAAGCCTGATATGCGGTATGTCAACATCTATGCGGAGTTGGTGGATAAGACAGTATATGTCTATTTCAATGAGGCCGTAGAGCCATGTCTCATCACCCTTTCCGCCGAGAACGAAGATGTGCTATATGCCCGAAATGTGCAGAAACAAGCACCTGCTATGTTACGCATCTACATGGATAACGAGCCTACGGGCGACTATCGGCTCTACATCACCAACGAGACGGAGGAAGCTTCGGCATGGTTCCACTTCGAAAACGAGGCATCACCAAACCGAGCACCTGTCCCTATCAAAGTCCAACATGAAGAGTAAGAAATCAAAAATTCAAGAGTATATGAAAAAACACATTATGATTACCGTGGCCTTGGCCCTATGTCTGCCGACCTTGGCGCAAGAGAAAGAACAAGAAACGGTGCAAGACTTTCGTCGGCACGAAGTCAGCATCGGCTATGGGTTCCATCCCATGACAAGCATTTCTGTCGACCGTGTTTCCAGATTTGACTGTTGGATGGACAAGGTTGGGGCTATTTATGGCTCCTACACTTACTATTTCAACAAGGTCGTAGGCTTGGGCGGCACCTATTGTTTCGACCCGAGAGAAATCGACTATTATCATCACGGCAACAGTTTCAACCCCATGGTAGCCAACCTCTACGAGTCGAGCCATAGCATCATGGGGCATCTCAAGCTCAACTGCATCAGCTTGAAGCATTTCGTGCTTTATACCAAATTTGGGGCAGGCATCAGTTTTTGGGGCTATCGCCTCAAGGAATTCCAACCAGCGTTGTACGAAGTGAACCTGCCCGACCAACACTGCTGCTTCGCTTGGCAAGCCGCTTTGGGCATCGAGGTTGGCAACGACCGTATCGCAGGCTTCATCCAAGAGGGTCTTGGCATGGAAGGTCTTTTCAGCATAGGAATCAGATACAAATTCAACAACAAGTAACATGAAAAAGCTCGTATTTATTGGCATGACGCTCCTACTGATGAGTTCATGCGTCAAACATGCAGACATCATCTTGAAACTATCCGAAGAAGACGCGGCAGCCATCCCTTATCGGGAAGGGCAAACCGTGAAATTCCTCAACCAAGTTGGCGACACACTAACCTATCAGCTTGTCCGCGACGAAATCTATCCGTACAACGGAGACCAATACATCAACGCAATCAATGGTGTAGACGTCATGCACCCAGCCCCTCATTCCACCGAGTGTTACGCCCGAACGGTAATCCTTATTTGTGAGGAATGGGACGCAAAGCGGCTTTGCTTTACTGCCCGGCCCGAAAAAGAGTTTTCTTTCCATTCCGACGACCTCGACCTGAACATCTGTCTGTTACCAAACGGTCCCTACACCATCAATGGCATCGACTACGAACACGTCCACCACGAGATTCTCTACAGCCATTACACTGGAGAATTGCTCTACGATTGGTACTACAACGAGGAATTCGGACTGCTCTATTTCAAGAAGGGGGATTTCTCTTTAACAAGAATTCCATAATTACAAACCTAAATCCTAAAACTTCAACATCATGAAAAAATCCGCAATATTTCTTGCCTTTTCACTTGTGGCAACCCTAATGATAACCAGTTGTAGAGATCCGTTCTTCGACGGGAAATTTGAAACCCATTTGAGAGTTTATAACAAAACGAATTCCTCAATAGTTTTGGAGTATGAAGACATTCTGCACGACACTGTTCACATCATTCAAATCCAACCCAATAAGAATGTCACACGGATGCTCGGCATCTATGAAGGAAGCGTGAAAGAGACAAAGCCTTCTGACGAATTCGTCAACGACAAGTTGAGTCATTTCACCATTTATCGAATGGTAGGTGGCGATGTGCTCCAATACCTGCCAAGAGACTATTACGACGAGGCGGGAAAGTTTCAGTCTTATGTAAGCCCTGAATTTGTAATCTATGAGGCTTACTTTGATTTAACCGTAACCGAAGACATGTTTTCTGAAAAAGGCGGAGGAGTAATTCTATAAACAACCACAAAAAACATGAAAACCAAACGCTTATCATTATTTATCATCTTGTTTGCGGCTTTGATTACGGCTTCATGCAGCAAAGATGTGCTGCCCGACGACAAAGACAAGATCGACATCAAAGGCTCGCTGAGCAACGGCGACATGCGCAGTCCGAACATCGTGGCTAAATACACGGACAAAACGGTTTGGCTATGGTTCTACGACGACTTGGGGCCTTGCACGGTAAGCATTAGCGACAGCGACGGCTATACTGCCGTTTGCGACACCGTTGAAACCTGCCACGGTGCCTCGTGGCGGTTCTTCATGGGCGACCAACCCTTGCGCCGCTACCATCTCGTCATCAGCAACGGCACCGACGAGGCCGAAGGGTGGTTCAACAATTTCAGGATAGTACTCGTTAAGCCAAAGCAGTAGATTCAAAATTCAAGATTCAAAATTTAAAGATTTAAAATTCAATATTTTATGAAGAAATCATTAGTTTTCCTTGGACTGTTGCTCGTTGCCGTTTCAACGAGTTCCTGCATCAAATGGAAATGCTGCATTAATGGCGACTTCGTGCAGGTTTACAAGATGAAAGGCGACAATACCAACAACGCATACATTCTCTATAACAAAGACACACGGCCTACATCAACCAACTGATTAAGGATGGTGATTTGAAAAAGGAATTCAAGAAGGTGAAGTGAAACCTTTCGCAGAACAGATGTTTTTTCATCAATTCTTGTTTTTATGCCGAAAAAATTATTACTTTTGCATAATTATTTCTGCATAAAACAGACTAATCTTTCGCAAAAACCTCAGCGTATTCCTTTCCTTCAGGAGTTATTGGAAGATTCTCATCGGACACAACCGTAAAGACATAAACCAGTTCCTTCTCGGTCTTGGCTTCCCTGATGTATTGTCGCTTCAACAGCGGCTTTACTCCCGACAGTCCAAGCGTTTCCGCCATCTTCCGCTTGAGCGTGTTCTCAGGGGTCTCGCCGAAGGCCACATGCCACCAGTAAAGCCTTGTGGTGTCGCCTTTGCCGTCGACGACATGCAGATGCGCGACGGGGTGCAGCATCTTGTTGCCATTGTGCAGCTCCACATACATGGCTCGTCCCACAATATTGCCTCGCTCATTGACAATGGGCAGGAATTCAATGTTGTTCACCTCGGGTTCAAATCGGCGTGGGCCTTCCATTTTGGCCGATGAGTCAACGGCTTCGCTTTCTTCCGTCGGCTGAGTCTGTGGGATTGGTTCGGGCTTTTCTTCGAAGGTTTTTCGGGGTCGGCTTTCTGTGGTTGTCGCTGCCTTTGCGGGCTTGTCGTGAACGATTTGCGTGAGCGTCATCGGCTCAAACGACACTGCCTCCACCGTAATCTTCTCAACGCCTCTCGGTCCTTTCAAGTCGAAACACGTCCCTACCCTTTTCCCCGTCAGCGACTTGGCCAAGGGTGAGATGAACGAGATGAGGCCTTTGTCGACATCGGCTTCATCGACGCCCACGATGCGCACCACGCGACCGTTGTAGCGCACCCATGCCCCAAAGCTCACCGTGTCCTTGTTGGCCTTTGAAAGGTCGACCACGACGGCGTTGTTGATACGACCGACGAGCAACTTCATCTTTGCCTCAATGAAGTTGCCCATGATGTAGTTGTCGCCCACCGTGACGCGCTCTGCCTCCAGGCTTTTCAGTTCGTCTTTGAGTGCCGCAAGCCCTTCTTTGGTGACATAGTTGGGCACGCCCTCGGGCAGGTAAGCCCGCATCGGCACCCGTGGAATCTCCTCTTGGTCGCCTTCTTTTATGAAACCTCTGCTCATCAGTGCGATTGTGTTTTAGGGGGACAAAAATAGGCATAAAATGGAATTGCCAATATGTTAAATCACCTATTTTTTTCGGCATTTTTCCCCTTTTCTTGATAAAAGAAGCGGTTTTTTGCTAATTTTGCCCTCGAAACATTTTAAAAAACCACCATAATGAAAGCATTCGTCAACGACACCGAGGTGCGCACATATTACGGCGCGAAGGTGAAATCAGTGGTGCTGGCCTACTGCCGCGCCAACAACCTGTCCGTGAAACTTGAAAACGTCGAAGTGCGCGATGCCTACGGCAATGTCATCGACTTAGACGGTTCGCTGCGTGCCAACTCAAAGATTTACGTCAGTTTTTGAACGCCATGAAGAAACTCCGCCAACTCATGATGACGGCCTTCGTCGCCGCCTTGCTGCTCACGGCCTGCCAGCCCAAGGAGCAGAAAGTCTACGTCGTTTCGACCAACGACATGCACGCCAACATCGACAACTTCCCGCAGCTGGCCGCCTTGGTCGACAGCCTGCGCTCGGTGCATCCCGACCTGCTGCTTTTCGGCGCGGGCGACAACCGCTCGGGCAACCCCATCAACGACCGCTATGCGCAGACCACCAAGCCTATGTATGAGCTGATGAACGCCGTCGGCTTCAACCTTTCGACCTTCGGCAACCACGAGTGGGACCGCGGCCCCTTGGCCTTACGCGACGTGCTCACTTGGGCCGACTTCCCCTTCGTGTGCGCCAACGTCACCTTCGACGACACCCTTGAGATGTCCAATGTGTATCCCTACACCATCTTCGAGCGTGACGGCCTGAAGATCGGCGTCATCGGTGCCATCCAGTTGGGCGAGAACGGCTTGCCCGACTTCCACCCGAAACACGCCGGCGGCTCTCACTTCGTCCCCATCGAGGAGGTGCTGCCCGAATACATCGAGGAGTTGCATGACTGCAATGCCATCTTCCTGCTCTCCCACTGCGGCTACGAGGCCGACCGCGAAACAGCGGCCCGGTTTCCGCAGCTCGACGCCATCTTTGGCGGCCATTCGCACACCCGCGTGGGCGAAGACGGCAAGCAGATGGTGAACGGCGTGTTGGTGACCCAAGCCGAGGCTAAGGTCAAGTTTGTGACGCTCAGCACCTTCACCTTCCGCGAAGGCAAGGTAGTCGACGTTGAGTCGGAACTGCTCTCCATCACCAACTTCCCGAAACGCAACGAGAAGGTACAGGCCATGGTCGACGACTACAACAGCAACGAATACTTCCGCACCGTGCTCACCCAGAACCTTGCGGCCGTCGACAACAAAGAGTCGCTGGGGTGCCTGATGACCGACGCCATCCGCTATACCACGGGCAGCGACATGGGATTCCAGAACCCTGGCGGCGTGCGCTTCGACACGCTCTCGGTCCGCCCCGTCACGCTGAAGGACATCTTCGCCCTCGACCCCTTCGACAACGAAATCATCACCTACACCCTCAGCGGACAGGAAATCATCAACCTGATGAAGTCGTGCTTCGTCACTGACCGCGGGCCCATCTTCTGCTCAGGCTGCTCCTATCAATATAAGGTGGACGACAACGGCGAGATGACCGACATCGTGGTGACCTTGGAGAACGGCAAACCCTTGGACATGAAGGCCAAATACAACATCGTGATGAACAGCTACATGGCCGCCGTGTTCGACTACGAGCACGAGGACGAAGGCCATTCCACCTTCCGCAGCTCCAACGACCTGATGCTTGAATATCTGTCGCAACATCCTGAAATTGACTACAGTACGGTGACGAGGGTGACAGAGGAATGATTTTGGCACGATTTTGGCAAGAGAAATAGTGAACTAACAGAAGTTAAACCCTTAAAAACAATCGCAACTATGAAAGCCAAGAACATCATGATGAGCATCCTGTTGGTAATGGGGTCCATCGCAGCAAAAGCAGTCACCGGCTATCCGCCAGAACTCGCCTTGGTCTCACAGCCGGTGATGGTGTACAACTACAACTCAATCACGCTCTACTACGACGTGGAGAACATCGGAGACTACACCTATAGGGGAAACGTCTACATCTACCTCGACCCTGACAACGGCTACCCATACGCCGAGAAATATGTCAAGGTGTATCCTGGCAGGATCAAGAGAATCGCCATCGAGATTCCGGCCTACCGTCCGAACCCCAGCTGGGTCTACACGGTGATGCCTTACTACGAGTTGGGCAACGAACTGTACAGTTTCACCACCTTCGAATACTTCGAGCCCTTGAGCATCCACTGGGAAGGGCCGCACACGGGCACCTGGGTGGTCATCAGCGTCCCGCCCCGTCCGCGCCACTACACGCGCCCCGGCAGCTACCGCTTCTACTACGACGGTTTCCGTCCGCCAATGCCGCCTCCAACAGCCCACGGCCACAACACCCCGCCCCCGATGAATCCGATGCACCACACCTACGGCTACCATCACAGCAACGGCGGCTATCCGGCCACGCACAACGAGTGGAACAACAACGCCCCCGATGCCCCTGGCACGCCCAACAACAGCGGCACCACGCCCAACGCCACGGTCAGACCCAAGGACAACGGAGGCAACTCTGGCTCGGGCAGCATGAGTTCGGGCAGCAACAGCGGCAACAACACGGGCACCACCCCGCCTCCAGCCAACGGCGCAAACGACAACCGCCGCCCGAAAAACAACAGCGGCAGTGCCAGCGGACGCACGGGTAGCAACAGCAACGGCAACGCAAGCGGCAACGTCAGTCGCCCCAGCAGCGGCACCAACAGCAGCGGTACCAACAACAACTCGAGTGGACGCACAGGCAACGGCAATGTCAACCGTCCGAGCAGCGGCAACAGCAACAGCTCAACTGGACGCACGGGCAACAGCAACGTAGGCAACTCAAGCAACAGCCGCAGCAGCGGAACCTCAAACTCCACTTCGGGCAGAAGCGGAAGCAGCTCCACACGCAGCTCAAGCTCAAGTTCAAGCTCAAGTTCAAGCAACAGCCGCAGCTCAGGCTCGGGCCGCAGATAAGACAAGTCGAATGGAAACGAAAGGGGGCACTGCCACGGGTAGTGCCTCCTTTCATATTATCTGTGTGTCGTGTCGTCCAAGGTCTCGACGATGGCATCCACGAGGTTGTAGGCGCCGTCGTAAACGTCCTTCAGCGTCGCATCGAGCATGTAGGCCGGCGTGGTGAAGACCAACAGCTCATTGTCGGCGCACACGTCGCCGTGTTCGGTCTGCACATGGTAGGCACCCATGGCGCGAATGTTGTCGGCATCGGGCGTGCCTTCGCTTCCCAAGGTGACGCACACGCCAGGCAGCAGCTTGGCGAACAACACCGGCGCGATGCACATCCCGCCGATGGGCTTGCCCGCCTCGCGCGTCTCGACGATGGCGCGGGCCACGTCGGGCTGCACCTCCATGTCGGCACCTTTGTAAGCATAGTCGCACAAGTTCTTGGCCACGCCGTAGCCGCCGCTGAAGAGCAGGCCGTCGAAGTCGTCGGCACGGTATTCTTCCACGGGCTTCACGTTGCTGCGGGCCAAACGCGCCGCCTCGGTGAGGATGTTGCGTTCCTCTTTCACCTTCTTGTCGGTCAGGTGGTCGACCACCTCGGTTTGCGGGCGGTTGGGCGCAAAACACTGGTATTCACAATGATGTTGCTCGATGGAGAGCAAAAGCGTGATGGCTTCGTTGATTTCGCTGCCGTCCTTGCGACCGCAGCCGGCTAAGATTACTGCAAATTTTCTCATGATGTCGTTGTTTTAGGATTTTGGAGCAAAGGTAAGAATAATTTGTCAAACAGCCGTTTTTTGCTTTAAAGCTGCTAAACTCACCGAAATTTTGCCAGTTTAGCAGGTTTGGAGCGGATTTTTAAGCCTAAATCTCCAAAAAACACCCCTTCAACGCTGCGGAAAGTGCTTTTTTTTGATAGATTCCGCTGAGTTGAAGGCACTTTTTTTAGGCCCAATCGGGCTTCCGTTTCTCGAAAAACGCCGCCATGCCTTCTTGTCCGGCCTTGGAGATGCGTTGGTTGGCGATGGCCACGGAGGTTTGCATGAAGATGGGACTGAAGCGGTCGTCGGTGCCGCTCACCATGCGGAGCAGGTTCTTGCACTCGGCAATGGCATCGGGCGAGGCTTGCAGGAAGTGGTCGACGTATTGCCGCTCGGTGGCAATCATCTCCGCCTCGTCGACAACCACGTTCACCAATCCATATGCCTTGGCTTCGGTGGCCGTGAACCGTCGCCCCGTCAGCATCAGTTCCTTGGCGGCGGTGAGGCCTATCTTGCCGACCACAAACGGCGAGATGGTGGCCGGCGTAATGCCCAAGCGCACCTCCGAGAAGGCGAACTTCGTCTCCTTTTCGGCAATCACGATGTCGGCGGCGGCAATGATGCCGTTGGCCCCGCCGATGCAAGCCCCATGCACATCGACGATGACGGCTTTGTTGCAGAAATGGATGGTCTGGAACAGCTTGGAAAGGCATTGCGCGTCGGCGATGTTCTGGTTATAGCTGAAGCCTGCCATGTCCTTCATGTAGGCCAAGTCGGCACCGGCGCAGAAGGCCTTACCGTTGCCTTTGAGGATAATGACGCGGATGTCGTCGCGACTGTTGAGCCAGTCGAAGGCCTCGGTCAGCTCGCGTATCAGTTCGGCGTTCAAAGCGTTGCGCACCTCGGGGCGGTCGAGGTTGACCCATGCCATGCTTTCGCCTAATTGCACTTTTATTGTCTGGAAATCCATTTTTCAGTTGAGAGTTTAGAGTTGAGAGTTTTGGGTTGGGACTGCAATATTCGGGAAAAATTGCCATATTGTCACAATCATTTCGCAAAAATTTCGTTTCTTTGCAAGCGGAACGGAATTTGATGCGTTCTGCCGTCCCCACAGATTGCCACGCTTCGCTCGCAATGACATGGGGGATGGACAAAAACAAATGAAAATGGACGACAACAACTTCAATAACGGACTCGACGACCTCTTGAACATGTTCAAGAAGATGATGGAAGGTCAAGACCTCGATGCCATTCCGGGCATCAACGAGGAGCAGAAGGAGCAACTGAAGATGTTCCTTGAAGACTTCGACGAACTGAAAGACGACATGAAGGTGGAGATCTACAAGCTCGACCCCTTCACGAAGCAGATGGTGGGCATGGTGATGGGCCATCTGAAGGACTTCACCAGCGGCCAGTCGGCCACCACGCAGGCCGTGCCGCAAGAGCCTGCGCCCAAGAAAGAGAAACAACTGACCGACATCCCCGGCACGACCGAGAACTTGGAGGCCCATTTGGCCGCCATCGACGACCAGTTGCGCCAATCCGGCCTCTCCGACGACGACATCAACCGCCTGCTCGACGAGAGAGCTACCATTATGGAGGAATTAAAAGTTTAATAAAATGAAGAAAGTACTATTTACCTTGATTGCGTTGGTTGTTTCGGCGACTTCGTTTGCCCAACTCATTGCCAACAAGACCGACAACAAGTTCACCGTCGGCTTCGACCTGTTCAGCGACTTCCAGCTCACGCCCAGCGACAATTGGGACGCACGGATGTTCAACCAAGGCGCAAGTTGGTATCTCACCTACAACTTCCCCTTGGGCGAAAGCTCGAAGCACACCGTCAGCATCGGCGCCGGCATGAGCCACCACAACTACTTCTCCTACAGCCGCATCCTGAACCCGCTCACCACGGGCGACCTCGTTTATAAGGAGTACCGCGACAACGACGACTTCAAGCGGTTCAAGGTCAACGCCAACTACGCCGAAGTGCCGTTGGAGCTGCGTTTCCGCATCAAGGACCAAGTGAAGATTGGCGTGGGCTTCAAGGTGGGCATCAACGTGGCCACCAAGACGAAATACGTCGGGCCCGACGACGAGGACGGCACGCTGACCGACGGCAGCGGCGCCACCGTTCACGAGAAGATCTGCTACATCAGCAACATGGAACGCTTGGCCTACACCGCCACGCTGCGTGTGGGTTGGCGTTGGGTGAGTGCCTACGCCGCCTACCAGCTCAATCCCGTGTTTGAAGTGGGCCACAACGCCCCCGTGTTCCATCCGCTCTCGGTCGGCCTCACCTTTGCGCCGTTCTGATGACGTCGGAATGGATTATCGAGGAAGCCGAGCAGATGGGCTTCGACGCCTGCGGCGTTTCGTGCGCGACACGCTTGGAAGAAGAGTCGGCTCACGTCGAGCAATGGCTTGAGAGCCAACGCGAAGGCGAGATGAGCTACCTCACCCGCAACAAGGAAAAACGCTACGACCCGCGCCTCCTCGCAGCAGGCACCAAGAGCATCGTCAGCGTGCTTTACAACTACTTTCCCAAACAGACCCTTGGCGACGGCGAGCGTTACAAAATCGCCAAATACGCCTATGGTGCCGACTACCACGACGTGCTGAAACGCAAGCTGCACCAGCTTTTGGGACGCATCGAAACACAAACAGGAAAACTCAGCGGCACGCGCGTCTTCGTCGACTCGGCACCCGTGCTCGACCGTGCATGGGCCGTGCGCTGCGGCTTGGGCTTCATCGGCAAGAACACGGCATTAATCCATCCCAAGAAAGGCTCATTCTTTTTCATCGGGCACCTTTTTTTGCCTTTAGACTTAACCGAAACCGGTCAAGTCTTGACCAACCGTTGCGGACGCTGCACGAGGTGCATAGATGCCTGTCCCACAGGAGCTTTGGAAGCCCCTTTCTGGCTTGACGCCCGAAAGTGTATCTCCTACTTGACCATCGAATACAAAGGCAGCCTTGATGGGCATGACCCCGAGCAATTCAACGGCTGGATGTATGGCTGCGACATCTGCCAAGACGTTTGTCCCTACAACGGTTTCTCGCTGCCCTGCGCCGAACCTGAATTCCAGCCCTCGGAGCGGCTGCTTGCCATGAGGGAAGCCGACTGGAAAAACCTCGACCAAGCCGGATTTGACGCATTGTTCAAAGGCTCGGCGGTAAAACGCGCCGGCTACGAGGGCTTGAAACGCAACATCGACTTCATCGCAAGGGAGAATTGATGTTGTAGGTGAGGGTCATTTGGATTACCTTGTTGTAATACTGGTTGAAGAACCACCCCTGATAGCCCGAAAAGCGGCACGGCACCACGGAATACATGAAACGTGCCCCGATGCCCCAATGCTCGTTGAAGGCGAAATGAACACCTCCGTTGGCCGTGGCCGAGAAGAAATTCCAGCGAGAGGTCGTGACCTGGAAATCGGCGTCAACGTCCTCGGTGGCACGCAAACGGACATCGGCACTAACGCCTGCTTCCACTGAAAAGCGGCCGAAAGTACAACGCAACATCAATGGTATTTCCGCATAATGCAGGCGCAGGTCATACGGGTTATAGTAGTATTCGTTCACCTCCTTGACCGACGAATGCGCCCCGAGGAGCGAGTATTTAAGCTCCATCTGGGCCGAGAAAAGGTCGGAAAAAGGCAGGTTGGCGTAGATGCCCGCCGTGAAGCCCAACTGGTGGTAGCCCGCGTAGGAGTCGCCGTCCACTTGGCAGAACGTAGGGCCGAGGATGAGTCCGGCGTTGAACGACTGGGCGGTGGCCTTTAAGACTCCCATTGACAGCAAAACGCCGATAGCCAACGTAATAAAGATTCTTTTCATAACGATTAATTAAAAGATGCTTGATACTGGTAATAGCGGTCCAAGACCTCTTCGACGAAGCGATAGGTCTCGGTGCCCCGCAGGTAGCCCGCACGGCAGCAGGTGTCGTTGTAGTATTTCGACTTGTTGAGGATAAAATAATCCACGTTGTTGTCCCACACCTCGGGGTCTTTTCCATACTTGGCCGCCAGTCGCTGAGCGTCATACACATGGCCGAGGCCGGCATTATAGGAAGCCAGCACGAATTTCACCCTTTGGGTGCTGTCGGCCACTTTGTTGGCGAAGCACTCGCCGAGGTATTTGATGAGTTTGCCGCCAGCCTCCAGCTGTTGTTCGGGGGTGGCATCGTAGTCGATTTCGTAGCGTTCCATCACCACGGGCATCAGCTGCATGAGTCCGAAAGCGCCCTTCTCGCTCTCGAGGTCGAGCCTGAAATGCGACTCCTGATAGATAAGAGAGGCCAGCAGGCGCCAGTCCCAGCCAATCTCTTTGGCGGTCCTCTTGATGATGGCATCGAAGCCCGAAAGTTCGCCGGCTTGTGGTTTCCGTGTGCCAAACACATTGCCTTTGTTGACATATTTGGCCAAGATGCGGTTGAGGTTGCGTTGTTCGAAATTGTCGATCCAGCCGTTGATAGCCAAGAGAAGCGATGAGTCGCCGTCGTGGTTACTGAGTGCCCAGCCTAAAGGCTGTTCGACGCTGACAACGAGCTTGGTATCAAGTCCGCCGAGGCCGATTGACGCCATGCGTGCAACGTATTCCTCCACCACGGTGTAGTCGATCAAGCCTTCGGAGACGGCCTGCACCAAGTCGACGCTGTTCATCGTATCGCACTCGACAACATAAATGGTATCGCCAATCTGGTCGGAGAGGTGGTTGAGCAGTTTCACCTCGTGACTCCCCGAAGGAAGATGTATGGTCTTGCCAGCCAAGTCGACGGGCGAGCGAAGCAGTTGGTTTTCAACCTCGTTGGCTGTCGACATTTTTTTCCAGTCTTTGGGGAGCCTTTGCACCAGCACACTCTTTTGCATCAATATCGGGTCGGTGAGCAAATAATGCCGTTTCATGTCTTTGTTGGAGCCGACACACACGGCCACGATGTCGACCTTGCAAGAGTCGAGAAGGCTGAAGCACGAGTCGAGATTCTCGTTGACGACCATTTCGAGTTCGAGGCCGTTGGCCTTGCAGAAGTTGCTCAACAATTCGTACTCGAAGCCTGCCGGAGCTTTGGCATCAGTGTTATAATTGATTATTTCACAATTGGTTACAGCGACCAATGTTCCTTTTTCTTGTAAATGTTGCAAAACCGTCAGGGTGTCGGTTTCCATCTCGATATCCTCTGAAGGCTGTTGCGGTTGCTGACACGACGAAAGCAGGCCACAGAGCAGCATTGTCAGGGTGATGACCATTGTTTCTATCTTCATTTTGTTCTTCTTTTGGGCGGTAAAAGTACAAAATATTGTATTTGGTTAAAAAAAAGAGCCTTTGTAAATGGGAAATATGTAATTTTGTCCCTTAATTTTTCGGTTGAAATGGCAAAAAAGATACAAGATCCTGACTTTTGGTACTCGTTTTTCCTGCCTTATGTCAATTGGCACACGAGGACATCCTACAGAAGGTTTGAGGTACACGGGAAAGAGAATGTCCCGAAAGACGCGGCTGTCATTTTCGGTGTCAACCACAGCAACACGCTGATGGATGCCTTGGTGCTGCTGTCGTCGAACAATGCCAAGAAAGTGTTCATTGCGCGAGGCGACATCTTCAAAAATCCCGTCGTGGCCAAGATTCTGCATTTCCTGCGCATCCTGCCCATCTTTCGCATCCGCAACGGGGTGGCGGCAGTACGCCAAAACGACGACACGCTCGACAAAGCCGTCGACGTCATCCACGACAATGTCGACCTCTACCTCTTTCCTGAAGGCATGCACCGCACCAAACACTCGCTGATGCGATTGAGCAAAGGCTTGTTTCATATCGCGGTAGACGCCAACAAGCAATTCGGCGAACAGAAGCCCGTCTACATCATCCCCACCGCCATCGAATACGGCGACTACTTCCGCTATCGCTCAACGGCGATGATCAATTTCGGGAAGCCCATCAACGTGACCGAATTCATGAACAACACCACGGAAGAGAACGAAGCCGTCAACATCAACATCATGAAAGAGCGGCTGCATGACGAGATCTCGAAGCTCTTCACCTATATCCCCGACGACGAGGACTACGACGCCATCTGGGAAATCGTGAAGATGAAGAACGAAAAACGCGTCGGATGGCTTTACAAGAAGATGCTCCGCAACCGCGAAACCGTCAGCAAGGCATTGAGATTCAGGGAAGAACGACCCGAAGAAGCCAAGAGCCTCTTTGAACGCGTGACCGCTTTTGCCGCCGAACGCAAACGGCAGAAAATCTCCGTCACCTCAACGGCAAAGAAATATCCTTTGCTCAACTCGCTCTGGAAAATGGCCATACTATTAGTGGGCCTACCCTATTTTGCGGCTTCGGCGATCGTCAACCTGCCCACATGGTTGACCACGCAAATCATCAGAAAGCAGTTGAAGGATCCCGCCTTTGGCAACACGGTCAGTTATGGCGTCAGATTTGTGCTTTCTCCAATCGTTTTCATCGCCGGCACCATCATCATGTTTTGCAAGTTGCGGTGGCCATGGGCTTTGCTTGGGACCGCACTGCTCTTTTTCTCCTACCGCATCTTGGTGGACTATGGCGAGTTGGCTCGTCGCTGGATCTCCGACGTGCGTTGGACCTTTAAGAAAAAACTTCGCAAGCAATACGAAGCCTTGAACCTCAATAAGTTATTCTAATTCACGAAGCCATGTCACGACGCTGGATCATCCCCGACATTCACGGCTGCGCCAAGACCCTGAAGGCACTGCTTGAGAACATGCTCAAAGTCACGAAACACGACCCGCTCTATTTCTTGGGCGACTACATTGACCGTGGACCCGACGGCAAGGGCGTCATCGACTACCTGATGCACCTGCAAGAGGAAGAATACGATGTGCATTTCCTCAAAGGCAACCACGAGGATATGTGCGTGAAGGCTTTTGAGGCCGACCAGAAGAAACGTCTTTTCGGCAAGCATCCCGAACAGAAGGAATGGGAAGCCGTGGGCGCCAAGACCACTTTGGAGAGCTTCGGGGTGAAGCATCCACGCGAGATTCCGCAACTTTACATCGACTGGATGAATGCCTGCGAGCCTTATATCGAACTTGAGGAATACATCCTGGTACACGCCGGAATGAACTTCAGCATCGGCGACCCGTTTGAGGACACGCGGAGCATGATGTGGACCCGCCGCTTCAAGGTAGACTACGGCAAAAGCCACGGCAAGAAGATCATCCACGGGCACATCCCCGTCGACTACAGCTTCATGAACTTGGTCATCGAACAAAACGAAAACTACGACTTCATCGCCTTGGACAACGGCGTTTTCGTGACCGACAAGCCCGGCTTGGGCAACCTGACGGCCTTCAATCCCGACACGAAAGAGATTGTAGCACAATCGAATATGGACATGTGACTTATCGCGTCGCTACCACCACGGCATTCTTGAACTGCTTCACTTTTCCATCGAAGTTGAACACCTCGGTGACGACGACGTAAACGCCGACGGGGACGCGGTTGCCGTTGTTGTCGAGCCCGTTCCAGAGGACGCTGCCCTCCTGCCCCACCAATTCGCCTTTGGCCAAATGACGGACCAATTGTCCGGCCACATTGAAGATGTAGATGTTCATCGTGTAGCCCGCCTCATCGAAACGGTAGTTGATGAAACAGGCGTCGTCGTAGCCGTCGCCGTCGGGCGAGAACACGTCGGGGCTGACGGTGATTTCGTCGTTGGAAGGCTCGGTGCTTTGCATCATCGAGTTTTCGTAGCCCGGCGTGCCGAAATGCACACTTTCGGCGGCGGAATGCCAGTTGTCGGCACTCATCGAGGGTTGGTCGAAGCTGACGCGCTCGAGCGACACGCCCTTGGTGACTTTGAGCAGCGGATAATGCATACTCTCGGCGAAAACCATCTGGTCGATCATGGTGCCGTCCTTGCCCATGAGGATGGCCGTGCCGCCCGCGTTGGCGTAGCTCGGAAACGAGGCCATCTGCACGAAGTTGTCGGTCGGGCAGTCGTATTGCTGTCCCACGATTTCGCTGTTGGTGGAGAGCAGGACATAAGTCTTCGGCAGGAACAGACGGCTGTCGGCGGCGACTTCCTTCAAGGTGGTGTCGGCGGGATTGGGGAAGGTGCCTTGGCGAATCACGCCAAGCATCAAGGTGCTGAGGTCGAAGGTCTTGTCGGTGTTGTTGTAGAGTTCCACATAGTCGACGCCCGGCGAAATCGGGTCGAACAGGATCTCGTTGATGAGGATTTCGCCTTCGGCGATGTCGTTGGGGATGCCGAACTGCACACGGGTTTCAGGCGCAATGGTCGTGCCCACGCAGTTGGTCACACCATTAATAATCAGGGTATAGACCACGCCCTCCTCAAAGCCGTGGTCGAAAATGAGTTCCACGAAGGTGGCGTCCATCGGGTTGAAGTTGGCCTGTTGGGGATGTTCGCCCAACTCTTCCACGAGGTAGTTTTGCACATCGGTGAGTGTGGCGGCATCCATCTGCTGGTCGAACCAAAGCTGTACGATGTAGTTGGAGAACATGCTGACGCGCTCCACCTTGGGCTGGACGTCGTTCACGCCATCCACCGAATTAATGCGCCCTGGCGTGCCGCCCGAGGCATCCACGGAAGCCGTCCAGTTGGCCGCGCCTGCGCAGGGGTTCATCGGGTCGATTTGCTCCACCGACCAGCCGCCGTTGTCCTTGTCGGGGTCGTGGTACCATGTGTTGCTGAAGTTGACGCGCGAAATCAGCCGTCCAGCCTTGCTGTAGAGGTACATCGCCGAAGAGGTGTTGCCCACCGAGAAGCTGCTGAAGCCGATACAGTCGCCGTAGGGCCGCAACTCGGGCAAGGCGTCGTTGTGGCACAAAATGACATAACCGTGCGGAGGCAAGACGTAGCTCTCAAAGGTGTTGTCGTTGCTTCCGATTTGTATCTGCCAGTCTTTCAGGTCGATGCCGAACTCCGTGGTGTTGTAAAGCTCCACATACTCCCATTCGGGCAGACCTACCACGGGATTGGGGTCGGCCATAATCTCGTTGATGACGATGTCGTATTCCGAGGCCTCGTAAATCGAGAAGGTCTTGGTGGTCGGCTCCATCGTGTTGTTCCACAGGTCTTTGATACCGCTGACGGTCAAGGTGTAGTTGATGCCGTTGCCGATTTCGCGTTCCAATTCAAGGACGACTTGCGCCAGATTGTCGCCGAAACCGACCGAAGCGGGATGGCCGAGGCCATTGTCGATGGAATAATTGTCGCGGTTCAACGCCGATGATTCGTCGAGCGCCTCGTTGAATGAAAGCTGTAAGTGCGTCAAGTCAATCACCTCGCAAGTCAGGAGTTGGGGCGGCTCATGGTCGATGATACGCGGCCCGACATAGATGTCATCGAAATAGAACTTCTTGGCGTTGCTCGAAGTGAACTTGGACCAAAACCCGAAATGTCCGCCATGTCCGTAAGTGTCATCAACGCATTGTGCCTCAATGAGATAAACTCCGGAATTGTCGTAACAAGTCTGGAGCATCCAGTTGCCTTCGCGGTCGCAAGTCACTTTGACAAAAACCGCAAACGAGGCATTGATGGCCCCTTCGGTGCCGCGACAGATTTGTTGTTGTCCTTCGGCATCCTTGCGGAACAAGGTGACGGCATCGTTGCTGCCGCCTTCACCGAAACGGAGGAAATAGCCTTGGGTAACGTTTTGCAAATCAGCATTATCAGCACTGAGCCAAACATCGGAATAGTTGTTTCCCGACGGGGCAAAGGCCTCGCGAATCCAAAACTGCCATTCCATCGACTCATACTCGGTGATGGGCAGGGAGAGATAGGCCGTACCCTCGCTTTCCGCGTTGAGTTGCAACTGCTTGTTGGTGTTGACGACATACTGTTCCGCCGTTCCCGACCAAGCGGGGTTTTGGGTGAAGTCGCCGTCGGAGAAGTCGTCGGTGACTTGGGCGAGCAGCGAAAGGGGCAGCAGAAGCAAGAGCAAGAGCGTTTTTTTCATGGCGTTAGCGGTTTTAGGAGAGGGTGTTTCATCAGGTAGGAGTTGTAATAGCGCTTGTCGCCGGTGACTTCTTCGCCAATCCAAGCGGGCTTGTCGAAGGTGTCGTTTTCGGATTGGAGTTCGATTTCGGCCATGACGAGGCCTTCGTTGTCGCCGTGGAACTCGTCGACTTCCCAAGTGTGGATGCCGTCGGTGTTTTTCACGAGATAGCGCGTCTTCTCGATGCGGCCTGGCTCGGCCAACTGGAGCAGCGCAAGTGCCTCATCCTTCGTGATTTCCTTCTCCCACTCGAAGCGCGACAAGCCCGTCGCCCCGACAGGCCCTTTGATGGTGAGGTAGCCTTGGTCGCCCCTCACGCGGACGCGCACCGTAGGCCCGTGGCTCAGATAGCCTTGGATGATGTCGGTGGCTTGGAACGCCTCCGCCTTGAAGTCGCCGTTGACCAAAAACTTTCGTTCGATTTCTTGAAACATCAGTCGTTTAGTTTGATTTTGCAAAGGTAAGAAAGAAAACCGTCCACTTCCCACTTTTTTCCTATTTTTGCGGTTTGATATCGTAAGGAGGGAAAAATGAAAATCGCAGTGGTGGGAGCCACCGGATTGGTCGGCTCGAAAATGCTTCAAGTGCTTGACGAACAACGGGTTCCGATAGACGAATTGATTGTGGCCGCCTCGGAACGTTCCGTGGGTAAGGAAATCGTTTTCCAAGGCAAAACCCACAAGGTGGTCAGCGTGGACGAGGCCATCGCTGCCCGGCCCGACATCGCCATCTTCTCGGCAGGCGCGGCGGCATCAAGGCAATACGCGCCGAGGTTTGCCCAGCAAGGCACTTTCGTCGTCGACAACAGCTCGGCCTGGCGCATGGAGAAAGACGTGCCTTTGGTCGTCCCCGAAATCAACGCCGACACGATTACGAAAGACACCCACATCATCGCCAACCCCAACTGCTCCACCATCCAGATGGTGATGGCCTTGGCACCGATCCATAAAGCCTTCGGCATCAAACGCATCGTCGTCAGCACCTACCAAAGCGTGAGCGGCAGCGGACTGAAGGGGATTAATCAATTGAACAACGAAGAAGCAAAAAACGCTCAAAATCTGGATTGCCTCGTTCCTCGCAATGACGCAAAGCGGCAACTGCCAACTGATAACTGCCAACTGCCAACTCCAAACTCTAAACTCTCAACTCTAAACTCTAAACTAAAACCCGCCTATCCGTATCAGATCTACCGCAACGTCCTCCCCCATGCAGGCGATTTCGGCGACAACGGCTACACCACCGAGGAAGAGAAATTGGTGAACGAAACGCACAAAATCCTGCGCGACAATAAGATAGCCATCACCGCCACGGCCTGCCGCGTACCTGTCACGGGTGGCCACAGTGAGGCCGTCAACGTGGAGACGGAACGGCCTTTCGACATCGAGGAAGTACGCAAGGTGCTTGAAGCCACGCCCGGCATCATCGTGCAAGACGACCCGACGGCCAACCTCTATCCCATGGCCATCACCGCCTACGACCGTGACGAGGTCTTCGTGGGCCGCATCCGCCGCGACTTCAGCATTGAAAACGGCCTGAACCTCTGGATTGTCAGCGACAACATCCGCAAGGGCGCAGCCACCAACGCGGTGCAGATAGCACAACATATTATCCAACAGTATTTTAATCAATGAATATTTTCAGAAACATCATAGCAACCCGCCACATCCCCCACGCCGTGGTCACCATCGGCACCTTCGATGGCGTACACCTCGGCCACCAAGCCATCTTCAGGAAGATGAAGGAATTGGCGCAAGACATTGGCGGACAAACCGTTGTGGTCACCTTCCAGCCCCATCCGCGTCAGGTGCTCAACATCGACAGCTCCAACCTGCGTTTCCTCTGTACGCCCGAGGAGAAATTGGAGCGATTCGAGGCATTCGGCATCGACAACGTGGTCATCATCCCGTTCACCAAGGAGTTTTCGCGCACGCCCTCCGAGGTGTTCATCAAGGACTACATCATCGACAACATCAAGCCTGAGTACATCGTCGTCGGCTATGACCACCATTTCGGCAAGAACCGCATGGGCGACTTCGACCTGCTCAACGACCTGAAGAGGAAATACGGCTTCAAGGTGGAACGCATTGCCGCACAAGACGTTGAAAACATCGCCATCAGCTCCACGAAGATCCGCAACGCCTTGGCCGTGGGCAACGTGAAAAGCGCAAACCGGCTGCTTGGCTACGCCTACTCCATCTCCGCCGAGGTGGTCAGAGGCAACGAGATAGGGCGCACCATCGGCTTCCCCACCGCCAACCTCGAACTGCCCAAGGAATACATGCTCCTCAACGGCGGCGTGTATGCCTGCCTCGTCGACTACGAAGGCCAACGCTACAAGGCCATGGCCAACATCGGGCACCGACCCACCATCGGCGACCGCAGCGAGGACCAACCCATCATCGAGGTCAACCTGTTCGGCTTCGACGGCGACCTCTACGGCAAGGAAATCCGCGTCAGCTTCATCGACCGCATCCGCGACGAGGAGAAATTCAACGGACTTGATGAGTTGAAAAACCAATTGGAACAAGACCGTAATAAAGCTTATAAACTATTAGAAAACATAAAGTTATAATAATATCACAAAACATACAAAACCTACAAAACCACATTTTAAAGGTGGGCGGCACCCAACCGGGTTGCCGCCGGAAAGCGGGCCAGTTGGCCGCTTTCCCTACCAAAAAGTAAAGTTTTGACAGTTTTGTCGGTTTTGTGACGAAAAAAATGAAGATACTACTTTTGGTTATAGGGAAAACCGACGAGGATTACTTAGCCACCGGCATCAAGAAATACGTGGGCCGCATCGGGCATTATGCCTCTTTCGAGATGAAGGAAATCCCAGACCCCCGCAAACGCAAGACCCTCAGCGAGGAACAACAAAAGAAAGCCGAGAGTTTCCTGATTTTGAGTCAGTTGCAACCCTCCGACCATGTCATCCTCTTGGACGAGAACGGCAAACAGCTTACCTCCGTAAATTTCGCCGAAAGCCTTGAGCGACAGATGACTTCGGGCAGCAAGCGCACGGTGTTCGTCATCGGCGGGCCCTACGGCTTCGCGCAAGAGGTGTACGACCGCGCCAACGCCAAGGTGTCGCTCTCGCCCATGACCTTCAGCCACCAGATGGTGCGGCTCATCTTCGTCGAACAGCTCTACCGTGCCTTCACCATCCTGAAGGGCGAACCTTACCATCACCAATAATAATTCAGCAACAATGTCGTTTAAGTAGCATAACTGACACGTTTCGCGTCATTGCGAACGCAGTGAAGCAATCCAGAGCAAAAACTTATTTTCTGGATTGCTTCGTTCCTCGCAATGACGCAAAGCGACGAAAAACACACCAAATATGAAAACATTAAAATCCATATTCATCCTTTGCGCGGCCATGATTTTTGCCGCCTCGTGCAACAAAGACGTCGATATGACCCTGACACAGAAAACGCTTTTTGAGAACGCCGACATCCGGCAAATCACGGTTGGCGATGCATGGCAGGTGACAGTGGTGTTCGATTCCATCAACACATTTGTAGAATTGGAATATTCCGCCTATTTGGAAAGCTATGTCAAGGCAAAAATGACCGGCAACCAACTCGAAATCGGCTTCACAGGTAAGGTCTATCCGGCCATCAACTCCGCCTTTCGCGCCACCATCCACACCGCGCAATTGGAGCAACTGGAAGCCTCCGATGCCGCCACGGTGCAATGCAGCGGCGACTTCGGCGGACAAGGCCTCGAAATCGACCTGAGCGATGCCTCTGTCTGCAACGGTTTGGTCTTTTCGGGCGAGGGCTGCATCGTCAAGATGGAAAACGCTTCCTTGCTGACCGGTTTTCGGTTTGCCGGCAGTCGTTGCACAGCCACATTAGAGGAAGCCTCACAATTCAACGGACGCATTGAGGCCGTCGAGCAATTGGAGGTCGAGTTGGAAGAAGCCTCGCGTTTCGTCAACAAAGGAGGCATGACGGCTGTGGCCACCATCAAGGGGCGCGACGGCAGCATGCTGAACATGGTCGAGACCCGAGTTGGCGAGATGCATGTTGAGTTGTCGGACGCCTCCGAAGCCACGGTATGGGTCGAGGCCACCCTTGACGGCACGCTGAAAGAAGCCTCCACCTTATATTATAAGGGCCATCCGCAAATCCAAGTGAATTGTTCGGAAGACTCAGAACTTATTCCGTTATAGTTTTGGCCTGAAATTTGCTATTTTCGTCCCCGTTGCGCCGAAGCAACACGAATTATTACTAATTTTGTAACCAAATTAAAAAAATCGAAATGAAAAAAACTGCATTATTCATCATCGCACTCCTTTTCGCGACCGTCACCTTTGCCCAATCCACCATGCCCATCGACCCCAAGACGGAAAAAATCTGCTTCCGCAAGGTCATCCCAACAGAAGGCACTGAGGATGAAGTGTTTAATCGAATCTATAGCGGCTTTATGAACAGCTATTACAGGAGTCCCGCCACCATCGTGCAGCAGAACGACGGGCGCACGATGAAAGGCATGCACCAGTTCCAGCTCGACAACGGCGACCCCGTGAAGTCGAAATGGCCTTGGATCACCTACCGTTTCACCATCGAGGTGCGCGAAGGTCGCGTGCGCTACACCCTCACCGATTTCATGCAGAAGACCCAATCGAAGCACGGCTGCGAGGAATGGATGAACAAGGAAAACCCTCTGTATCAACCTGTTTGGGACAGCTATCTGCAACAGATTGCCGCTTTCGCCAACGACTGGGGACAGAAGTTTGAGGAAAGCCTGGTACCTGAAAAGGTCATCGAAGAAGAGGAATGGTAAGATAACACATGGACACTCGCGAACGCATAAAGAAAGGCTTTTCGAAACTTCCGAAGGAGGAGAAGCTGAAGCTGATTGCCAACTACTTCGAGAACCCCGGGGAAGTCGTACGCCTGCTGAAAAGCTATTGGCATGCCGACGCGAAGAAACAACAGCTCTTCGACGAGTTCAGCGAGAATACCATCACCAATTTCTTCATCCCCTACGGCATTTCGCCCAACGTGAACATCAACGGCAAGAACTACATCGTGCCGATGGTCATCGAGGAAAGCTCGGTGGTGGCTGCGGCTTCGGCGGCGGCCAAGTTCTGGGGCGAAAGAGGCGGCTTTCATGCCGAGGTCGTCGACGTGCGCAAGGTCGGGCAGGTGCATTTCGGCTGGAGCGGCGACAAGGAACAACTGTTTGCGCTATTCCCCGAAATCGAGCAACGCCTCTTGGCCGACACCGACGGCATGACCGAGAAGATGCGCAAGCGCGGCGGTGGCATCCTCGGGATGCGCCTCATCGACTACACAGCACAAATCCCTGACTATTATCAGATTAGGGTCGAGTTTGACACCGGCGATGCGATGGGTGCCAACTTCATCAACTCCGTGTTGGAACAATTCGGACACAGCCTCCAGGACTTCTTCGCCGAGCAATCCGACCTGCCCAAGGAGCAACGCAAGGTGGAAATCATCATGACCATCCTGTCGAACAACACGCCCGACTGTCGCGTGCGGGTTTGGGTGGAATGTCCCGTGGAACAATTAGATGGCATCGACGAGAACCTCTCGGGAGCCGAGTACGCCAAGAAATTCAAGAAAGCCGTCGACATCGCCCACATCGACGTGGACCGCGCCACGACGCACAACAAAGGCATCTACAACGGCATCGATGCGGTGGTCATCGCCACGGGCAACGACTTCCGCGCCGTGGAAGCGGCGGGCCACACCTTCGCCTCGCGCAACGGAAGATATGAGAGCCTGTCGTCGGTGACGATTGAAGACGGCGTTTTCCACTTTGAATTGGAGGTGCCGATGGCCTTGGGCACCGTGGGTGGCTTGACCAGCCTGCATCCTTTGGCCAAGAAGACGTTGGAACTTTTGGGCAACCCCACCGCACCAGAGTTGATGACCATAGCCGCAACCATGGGCTTGGCCAACAACTTCTCGGCTGTGCGCTCGCTGACCACCAAAGGCATCCAAGCCGGTCACATGAAGATGCACTTGAACAACATCCTCAACCAACTCAACGCCACCGAGGAGCAGAAACGCCAAGCGCACGAGTATTTCAAAGACAAGACGGTATCGTACGCAGGTGTTGAACAATACCTCGAATCCCTGAAAAAATGAGCCATTATCATTCCCACGGCAAATTCCTCCTTACCGGCGAATACCTCGTCCTGAAAGGGGCCTTGGCCTTAGCCTTGCCGCTGAAATTAGGTCAAAGCCTTGAAGTAAAATCAATTGAGACCAACAAAGGCATCCTCCGATGGGAAGCTTATCGTCCCGAAAGGAAATGGTTTTCGGCGACTCTACAGCGCGATTTCTTCGAGAATTTCTCCACCGACAGTCCTGAAAAAACCTTCGGATTAATTCGTATCTTGGAAGCTGTCAAACAACTGAATCCCAACGCCTTTGAAAGGAACGACCTAAAATTCACCACCCATCTCGACTTCGACCCTGAATGGGGCCTCGGCAGCAGCTCCACCCTCATCGCCAACCTTGCGCAATGGGCGAATATCAATCCTTACGACCTGCTGAAACTGACCTTCGGCGGCTCGGGCTATGATATTGCTTGCGCCACGGCGGAGCAACCCATCTACTATCAATTTATTGAAGGGCAACCGAAGACTGAAATCGTCGATTTCCATCCGCCTTTCGCCGATCGGCTGTTTTTCGTCTATCAAGGCCGAAAACAAAGCTCCTCCAAGGAAGTCAAGGCGTTTTTGGAGAAAGCCAATCCCGTTGACTTACAGAAAGATATAGAAGCCATTTCGGAAATCAGTCGCGCCGTGCCGAAATGTGAGACTTTGGACGAGTTCTGCCTGCTCCTGCAATGCCACGAGCGCATCATCAGCCGTTGCATTGGGCAAACACCCGTGCAAAAGCATTTCCCTGACTTTGGCGGCACGCTGAAATCATTGGGCGCTTGGGGGGGCGACTTCATTTTGGCGGCCACGGAATGGACTGAAAATCAAGTGAGAGACTACTTCAAAAAGCAAGGCTTGGAGGTGGTTTTCGGGTATCGCGATATGGTGTTGTGAATAGTTTTCTTATCTTCGCGGCATGAAAACAACGGAAATGGAAAACATTTGGTTGAACGAAGCCTTCAGAGGCGAAGTGCCGAGCGACTTTCGGGGTCGTGTGGGCTGGCAATGCCCGTCTAACATCGCCTTGGTGAAATATTGGGGCAAACGAGGAAAACAATTCCCACGGAACCCATCGATTAGCTTTACATTGTCGGAATGTCGCTCCGAGACATTCATCTGTTTTGAGAAATCGGAACATTTTGGTTTCCAGTTCTTTTTCGAAGGCAAGGAAAACTCAGCTTTCGGCGCGAAAATCGAGAAGTTTTTAATGGACAACCAAGCGTTTTTCCCGTTCATCAACCAACTGAACCTGAAGGTCGAGAGTCGCAACACGTTCCCGCACTCTTCAGGGATTGCGTCTTCGGCCTCTTCGATGAGTGCGTTCGTGATGGGGTTGCTTGAGATTGAATCCATACTAACCGGCCTTTCGACAAGCTCAAGGGCCTGGGTTGTTTCGGTCCCTGAGCCTGTCGAAGGGCCGATAGATTTGTGTAAGGCCTCCTATTTCTCGCGATTGGCCTCGGGCAGTGCGGCGCGCTCGGTGTTCCCATCGATGGCGCTTTGGGGACATACGGAAGCCTACAAAGGCAGCTCAGACGAATATGCCGTTTCGTTGGCCAACGACATCCATCCCGTTTTCAAGACTTATCACGACAGCATTTTGATTGTCAGTGGCGAAACCAAATCCGTTTCGAGCCGCGCGGGGCACGCCTTGATGGAGGGAAATCCCTACGCCTCAGCGCGTTATGCACAAGCCAACGAAAACACCAAGAACCTGCTTGCCGCATTGAAATCGGGCGACTTGGACACCTTTATTATTATCACCGAAAGCGAGGCTTTGCAACTCCACGCTTTGATGATGTGCTCCAACCCGTCCTTTATCTTGATGAAACCCAATACGTTGAGTATCATCAATGAGATAAGGTCATTCCGAAACGAAACAAAGATTCCTCTGTGTTTCACCTTGGACGCAGGCCCCAATGTGCATCTGCTCTATCCCGAAAGCGAAGCCGAAAAAGTGGAGCAGTTCATCGAAAACGAATTGGTAAGTCATTGTAACAACGGCCTTTGGATTGCCGACCATGTGGGCGACGGACCGAAAAACCTGATGCCATGAGAGAGCGTTATTATAGCAAAGTCATCCTGTTCGGCGAGTATTCGATGATTTTCGACAGCACCGCCTTGATGGTGCCACTGAAACGGTTCTCGGCGCAATGGCGATTCGCGGCCCTACAGTCGGCCACAAGCACGACGGCATCCAATGCTAACCTACAACGCTTTTCGGACTATTTGGCAACCTTGGAAGAAACCAAGGAAATCATTGACATACAGCGATTAAACCACGATTTGCATTGTGGACTCTATTTGGATTCCAACGTGCCTTCGGGCTATGGCTTGGGCAGTTCAGGGACGCTTGTGGCCGCCGTTTATGATGGCTACGCCAAACAAAAGACCGCCGATTTGTTGGCCTTGAAGACCCTTTTCGGCCAGATGGAAAGCCATTTCCACGGCAGCAGTAGTGGCATCGACCCGCTGCAATGCTACCTTGGCCAGCCGTTCAAAATCACGCCCAAAGGCGTGCAACTGCTTTCGGATGATTTTCTGAAAAAAGACATTCATATCTGCTTGATTGACACAAAAATAAAGAGCAACACCAAGCCTTTGGTCGAGCATTTCAAGGCGCAACGCGAAAATCCTGAGTTTTTGAACCGTTTCCAATCGGAGTATGTGCCTTGTGTGATTTCCTGCATTAATTCGATGACCAAAGGTGATAAAGAATTGTTTTTCAAGTATTTGAAACAACTTACCAAAGGCCAATTGCAATTTCTTCGCCCGATGATTACGGACAACACTTTGTCGCTTTTCGAGTCCGACTTTGACTTCAACTTCGGCGTAAAGATCTCAGGCTCAGGCGGAGGCGGCTATGTGTTGGGGTTTACGGATGATGTGGAGAAAGCCTCCGATTTGCTCAAGGATTTTGAGGTGATTTGGCTGTAATTTACTATTTTTGCGCCCCGAATGTCAGCCTTGAAAAACATAGAATCCTGGATTGAACGCACCTTGACCTCGGTCATCGACTTCTTCTATCCGCCTTTCCGCAAGGTGATGAGCCTCGAACTGTTCCGCTATGCGGCCTGCGGCGGCTTGAACCTTGCCTTGGAATGGGTGCTGTATTATGTTTTCTATCATTTCGTGTTTCACGCCCAAGTGTTCGACCTCGGCTTCGTCGCCTTCACGCCCCACATCGCGGCCTTCGTCTTCAAGTTCCCCATCACCTTCCTGACGGGCTTCTGGATGGCAAGGCACATCAGTTTCTCTGGGTCCACCTTGCGCGGGAGGACACAGATTTTCAGGTATTTCCTCGTCACCGTCGGCAACATCCTCATCAACTATCTCGGCCTGAAACTCTTCGTCGAGGTGTTCCGCTGGTGGCCCACCGTTTCCTATGTCATCATCTCCATCATCTGCGTGACGTTCAGCTACTTGACGAACAAGTTCTATTCGTTTCGGAAAGAGAAAAAGACGGAATAATCACCCAATCTGGCTCCAGTCAAACGTCTGCGCAAACAGTTCCTTGTAGTGTTCGCGGAGCATCCGGTTTTCGGGCTTAATAAGCTTCGGGTCGTCGGCGAGGAGCCGGATGGCGGCATCGCGCACTTGGGGGATTAACGCGCCGTCTTTCTGGAGGTCGCCAATGAGCATCTCGATTTGTCCCGACTGGCGCGTGCCGCCTGTCTCGCCCGGACCACGCAGTTCCAAGTCGACCTCGGCAATCTCGAAGCCGTCGTTGGTGCTGCACATGGTCTTCATGCGCGTCTTGCCGTCGGCGGTCAGCTTGTGGTCGGTGACGAGGATACAGTAGGATTGGTCGGCGCCGCGTCCCACGCGACCGCGCAACTGGTGCAACTGTGAAAGCCCGAAACGGTTGGCGTTCTCAATAATCATCACCGTGGCGTTGGGGATGTTCACGCCCACCTCGATAACCGTCGTGGCCACCATGATTTGTGCGTTCCTGTTGATGAAACGCTGCATCTCGAAGTCCTTGTCCTCGGCACTGAGTTGGCCGTGGCAGACACAGAGTTTGTATTGCGGCTCGGGGAAGTCGTGCAGCAAAGCCTCGTAGCCCTCCTGTAGCGCAATCATATCCGTGTTTTCCGATTCCTTGATGCAGGGATAGACCACATAGATCTGCCGTCCCTTCGCAATCTGCTGCTTCATGAACATCATGATGCGGTAGCGGTCGTCGTTGTAGATATGATAGGTCTGCACGGGCTTGCGACCGGGCGGTAGCTCGTCGATTTTCGAGACGTCCAAGTCGCCGTATTGCGTCATGGCTAAGGTGCGCGGGATAGGCGTGGCGGTCATCACTAAGGTGTGAGGCGGCACTTCGGTCTTTTCGTAGAACTTCGCCCGTTGCTCCACCCCGAAGCGGTGTTGCTCGTCGATGATGGCGAGACCTAAGTTCTTGAAAACCACCTTGCTTTCGATGAGCGCGTGGGTGCCCACCACGATTTGCATTGTGCCGTCGGCCAAACCTGTGTAAATCTTCCTCCGCTCAGCGATTTTGGTCGAGCCAGTGAGCAGGGCAAAGTTGACGTCCATGTCCTTCAGTTGTTCCTGCAAAGTGGCAAAATGCTGTGTGGCAAGGATTTCCGTTGGGGCCATCAGGCAGGCTTGGAAGCCGTTGTCCAAGGCCAAGAGCATCACCATAAGGGCGACGATGGTCTTGCCGCTGCCCACGTCGCCTTGCAGCAGGCGGTTCATCTGGTGGCCCGAGCCGAGGTCTTTGCGGATTTCCTTGATGACGCGCTTCTGGGCGTTGGTCAGCGGGAACGGCAGATGGTCTTTGTAGAAACCGTTGAAATAGTCGCCTACCACGCTGAAAACGTGGCCTTTGACGGTCTGCTCGCGGTGCATCTTGTTGCGCAGCAGCTTGAGTTGGAAGAAGAAATGCTCCTCGTATTTCAGTCGGCGCGTGGCCTGCTGGATTTCGATGTTGCTCGACGGCAGGTGGATTTGGTAATAGGCGTAGCGGCGCGGGATGAGTTGGTTTTGCTCGATGAGGCTTTTGGGCAGCGTTTCGGGAATGTAGTCGAACACCTGTTGGAGGATCATCCGCTGCAACTTGGCGATAGTGCGCGTGCCTAAGCCGTTGTCCTTCATGCGTTCCGTGGTGTTATAGACGCCCTGCAAGCCCTCGCCGATGAGCGGGTCCTTGGGGTCGTATTCCTCGATTTCGGGGTGGACGAAGTTGAAGTTGTGGTTGAACTCGGAGGCCTTGCCGAAAAGCACGTATTTCACGCCCGGCTTGAAGCGGTTCTTGAGCCATTTCAGCCCGCGGAACCATACGAGTTCAATGCTGCCGCTCTCGTCGCTGAAGAGCCCCGTGGCGCGGGTGGCCCTCGGTGCGCCAATCATCTTGATGTTGGAGATGGTGCCGACGAGTTGGTAATAAACGCTGTCGTCGTTGATGTAGGCCACCTTTTGGATTTGGCTGCGGTCGATGTAGCGGAACGGAAACTGGTTGAGCATGTCCTGATAGGTGAACACGCCGAGTTCCTTCTTCAGGACTTCGGCCTTCTTCGGCCCGACGCCCTTCAGGTAGGCGATGTTCGTTTGCAGCAGGTTCTGTTCCATGCGGCAAAGGTAGGGATTATTTTTGATTCTGAGGTGCCGCCGCCCGACTTTGGTTGACGATCCAGACGCCAGCGAAGACCAACGCCATAGCCACGCCCTTCTTCCAAGTGAAATGGTCCAAGCCGATGACGATGCTAACGACCGTGGCGATGATGGGCTGCACATAATTGTACATGCTGACCAACGTGGGACGCAGGCGTTTCTGCCCGATGGGGATGAGGAAATAGGCGACGAAAGTGGCGAAAAACACCACAAAGGCCACTTGCCATGCCACACGGCTCTCTATCTGGCCGAAAGGTATGTGTATCAGGCTTTTGAGGTTAAAGGGAACCGTCACCAACATGGTAAAGAGGAACATCCATTTCATGAAGGTGACCACGTTGTATCTCGCGATGAGCGGACGGAAGATGCCGAGATAGAGGGCGAAGGTCAGGCCGTTGACGACCACCAGAACGATGCCCAAAGGTTTGGTCTCGGAAGCACCGCCACCTAAGCCTACCGAGTTGAAAACCAAGATCAAAACGCCTGCCAAACTCACCAAAATGCCCGCCACTTTCTTGAAGGTGATAGGCTCTTTCAGGAAGATGGCCGCCACAATCATGGTCAGGATGGGCGTGCAGGTGTTGGTGATGCTCGTGTCGATGGAAGTCGTCATGGTGATGGCCTTCAAGAAACTCCATTGGGTGAGAAACAATCCCAACATGGAGGCCACAAAGATCTGAAGCATGTCTTTCATCGGCACCTTCTCTTTGGGCATGAAGAGCGACACCAGCCAAAACAGCAGCGTGGCGCCCAACGCCCTAAGGCATAGCAAGTCCATGGGGGTCATCACGTTGGCGTTGGAGATGTTCTTGCAGCAAACGATGTTGAACCCAAAGATGCAGTAGGCACCGAAACAAGCGAGATGCCCCGTAAGCGTTGACTTATTCAATCCCATAAACGGTTTCAAATGGCGCCGCGAAATTACGGATTAATTCCCAGCCTTGGACACTTCGCGAGAAATTTGCTACTTTTGCGCCACGATGAACCCGCCTTTCGTTGACATACACACGCACTCCGCCAAGACCGACGGCAACCTGATCCAAATCGTCAATTTAGAGTTGGAACAAGCGTATCCTCAACACGGCTTTTACAGTTACAGCATCCATCCATGGGCTTTGGATAATGCTGATTTTCAAGAAGAAAAATCTTTGCAGACCCTTGAGGAAAAGCTGAAATCGCCACAAGTCATCGCCCTCGGAGAAGCGGGGTTGGATAAAATGCACAAGGCGACTTTCGAGCGGCAAATCACGCTTTTTGAGCGACAAATCGAGCTTTCGGAAGCCTTGCAAAAGCCGATGATTCTGCATGATGTGCGCAGCCATAACGAAATCATAGCCTTGCGCAAAAAACACAAAGCCCAACAGCCTTGGATCCTGCATGGCTTCAACGGGACGGAACAAGACGTGCGGCAACTCACCGCGCAAGGCATTTTCCTTTCCGCTGGGGAGGGTGTGCTTCATCCTGAGCGGAAGATTTGCAAGTCGCTGAAAACGATACCGTTGGAGTTTCTTTTCTTGGAAACCGACATGGCGAAAATCGGGATTGAAAAAGTATATGAAGCCGTCGCGAATTTGTTGGAAATGGACATTTCTGCTTTGAAAACCCAAATCTTTGCTAACTTTGCAGCCCTATGGAACACTGGCAAGACAGAACCCGCCTATTAATCGGCAATGAAGGCATCAACCTATTGAAATCCAAGCATGTGCTTGTGGTCGGACTGGGTGGCGTAGGCGCGTATGCCGCCGAACAAATAGCCCGTGCCGGCATTGGCCGCATGACCCTCGTCGACGGCGACGTGGTGAACGTCACCAACCGCAACCGCCAGCTTTTGGCCCTCGAAAGCACCCTTGGCCGCCCCAAGGCCGAGGTGATGGCCGACCGCCTCCGCGACATCAACCCCGACATCGAGCTGACCGTCGTCAACCAATACATGAAAGACCAAGCCATCATCGACCTTGTGGCGCAACCCTTTGATTATGTGGTGGATGCCATCGACACGGTGGCTCCAAAGGTGTTTCTGCTCTACTACGCCAAGATGAACGGCCAGCGCATCGTCAGCAGCATGGGCGCGGGCGGCAAGTTCCATCCCGAGAAAATCGAAATCGCCGACATCTCGAAGTCCAACCACTGCCGATTGGCGTTCTACATCCGCAAGCGACTGCACCGCCTCGGCGTTTTCGACGGCATCACGGCGGTCTACTCGCCCGAACCCGTCGACGCGTCGGCCATCGTCACAGAGGGCGTGGAGGAGCAAAACAAGGTCTCCAACGTTGGAACCATCAGCTACTTGCCCGCCGCCTTCGGCATCTTTTGCGCCTCGGTGGTGATCAACGACTTGCTGGGGAAATGAAACGACGGCGCTTCGACAGGCTCAGCAGCCTATTTTGGCAAACGGCTCCATCACACGCTCGAAGATGCCGTTCATGTAGGCCAAAGCCATGCCATAGTTGCTGATGGGAATGCCTTGATTGACAAAGAGATTAGTGCGATTAATTAATTGTTTGCATGTACTCATGCAGCCGCCGCATTGGATGGCCATGGCGTATTTTTCGGGGTTGGCGATGGGCGAAAGGTGGAACTCCAAGCTAAGCAATAAAACAATCTCTTTTTATTGGCGCAGCTAAGAAACTTCCAACGTTTTTCCCATCCATTTCATCCTTTTTCAACCAAAATTATCCCTATTGGATGGTCAAAAATCGGGTGTGAACAAATCATCAAGCGCCACTACGCTCTGCACTTGTCCGCTGTATTCATTTTGCTTTAGTCCGTAGGCGGCAACCAAAGTCAAATGAACGGTTTTCTTTCGTGAAACGGCATCTGTCAATGTCTGAACTCTTTCGCGGAGTTCTTGGTCGTAGGCTTTGTCGATGACAAATGGCTTTTTATAGTATTTCATCTCGCAGAGATTCACGATATTGTCGGAACGGTCGATGAGCATATCCATTTGCGCTTGTGCCTTTTGTTCTTGGGAATAGACAATCCATGAAGACTCTGTGGTGCTGACGCCCGAAATGCCGAGTTTCCTTTTGATTTGCTGGATATGGTAGAAGCACAGTTCCTCAAAAGCAAAGCCACGCCATGTATTTAACCGGGGTGAGTTGTTGTTCTTTTGCCAATACTGTGGGTCCAATTTGTTTTGTCCGTCAAGGAAACGGAGGAAAAACAAGCAATATGGGTCTATAAGCTTGTATCTTAGCGTTTTCCGTTCCCCAAAAGGCACGTATGGCGATATGAAGTCGCTTTCCGTCAAGCCTTTTAAGATCTCACTGGCTCCTCCGCCGTCTTTGATGCCCGTTTTTTCCAAAATCTCACTTCTGGTATAACCACTTCTTTTTTGCGCAAGCAACCTGATTACTTTGATATGGTCTTCCGCATTCTTGAAAAGGGAGCCGAAAAGCCGCTGAAATTCGTTTCGCAGTTTGGCATCTCTCTCAAACAACAGTCTGTCAATGTTTTGAGGAGCGCTGAACCCTTTTTCAAACAGGCTCAGATAATGTGGAATACCGCCAAAAACCATATAGGTTTGTGCCAAATCATAGCGACTCATGGCCATTTTTTTGCTTTTGAAATACTCCTCACACTCGGCCAAGGTGAAGGGATGCAACTTGATTTCTGTGTTCAGCCGATTGTAGAGACCTCCTTTATTATTGATAAGGTTGTCTTCCATCCATGAAGTGGCCGAACCGCATACGATGAGCATCAGATTGTTGTGTTTGGAGGCCCATCCGTTCCAGAAATGCTCGAAAGCGGGAATGAATCGTGACCTTGCCGTGTCCATCCAGGGCAGCTCGTCGATGAATACCAATTGGCGCGAGCCATCATCTTTTTTTGTTAGCAGTTTTTCCAACAGGCGAAATGCTTCAAGCCAAGATTTGGGGCAAGGTTCGCCCTCCTCCAACCCGTAGTCTTGCAGGGAATAGAGGAAAGCCTGCAGCTGGTCGTGCAGCAAGTGTTTTTTGTCCCTATCGTAGGGCGACAGTCCAGTGTGCCAAAACGTGAACCTGTCTTTGAACACTTCTTTTATGAGGAATGTTTTGCCTACACGTCGACGCCCATAAACGGCAACAAACTCGGAACTTTCTGATTTATAAAGTCTTTCCAATTCCTTTGTTTCTACTTTTCGTCCAATAACATCCATATTCGTTCTATTTTATTTATCTGCAAAGATACAAAAAACTTTGATTTCAGAGAAATAAGATGTTTTATTTCTCTAAAAAATGTACTTTTTATCCGATTTCAGAGAAATAAAGTTTGTGTCTCAAGTTTCCTTCAAAACAAGGTAATTGCTCATTTGTTTCAGATTTGTTTCCTTTTTCCCATCCACTTCATCCATTTCCAAACCAAATTATCCATTTTGGATACAGTTTCTGTATCCATTTTGGATTATTAAAGTGTTGAATATCAAATATTTAAATTGTTTGTATGGAAATTTGTTGTATTTTTGCAGGTGATACCACAATATAACAATTCAAAATTGAAACTATGAATAAGAATATTTACAATGAGTTCAATGAGTATAATTTAAATGAAATAATCAATTCGGAATCTGATAGCGATACAAATGCATGGGCGTTATTGATTATGTTTATTAGCAAAAAGCTTTGGTGCACAATCATTTTATTGCTAATGGCTTGGGGCTGGGATATACGTTTATGGCAAACCATAGTGTTAACGATATTAGCAGTCGTTAATCTGTTATTGCCCAATACACGAGACAATGAAACTATGGGTTATGTGCGTGTAGCCACGACTGTTATCGCTATTTTAGTGACTATTTTATTATTCTGATTTAATGTCGCGTTCGAACAATAATAACCCATTTACTAAGAAAAGCATGAACTATAGACCCATCTGGACTTGTGGCCGCTACAACGCCGAAAAACATGTGGCTTTGATGTACAACCTCTTGGCTGGCTACAGCTACTTCTTTGAGTCGTATTCCGCTGATGTCATCGGAGAGGTGCTTGCCGTGCCACGCAATGGCATTGTTGACAAAAAACAAATAGCTGATGCCACAGGCATCGCTGAGGAGTCCATCGAAGCATTTTTCGACACCTTGATTAATGCAGGCCTGCTGACGGACTTTGTTCCCACCGAAGACGACATCAAAAGAATGCGCTCGCAATTGGCCGAAGCCAAGCGCAATGCCTCGATGACCACCGAAAGAACCACCAAGGAAAAGTTGCCTTTCGACACTTCCTCGGCGGAACAAGATTATTACAATGCCGTTGACGATGGCATGACGGTGACTTCCGTGATGTTTGAGTTGACCTACAACTGTAGCGAGCAATGCATCCATTGCTACAATCCTGGTGCCACGCGCAACGACAATGAAATCAGCCACAGAGGCGACCGCGAGGAACTCAGTTTGGACGATTACAAACGTATTATTGATGACCTCTGCGAGCATGGCTTGGTAAAGGTCTGCCTTTCGGGTGGCGACCCGTTCTCAAAGCCTATCGTTTGGGACATTATTGATTATCTTTACCAAAAGGAAATTGCTTTTGATGTCTTCACCAACGGGCAACGCATTGTTGACAAGGTGGAACGCTTGGCCAACTATTTCCCACGTTTGGTGGGTGTGAGCATCTACAGCGGCATTGCCGAAGACCACGATGCCATCACCCGTGTGAAAGGCTCTTGGGAACGGTCGATGAAAGTGGTGGAACAACTAGCTGAACTTGCCGTTCCCATGAACTTGAAATGCTGCATTATGCAGCCCAACCTGCATAGTTATTATATGGTGGCAGACTTGGCAAGGAAGTATGCTGCCGAGACGCAGTTTGAAATTAATATCAACGATTCCATTGACGGCGACCTTTGTGCCAGACAATTAAGGTTGACCGAAGAACAATTCCAAGTGGTGCTTCGTGATGACAACATTCCTTATTATGTTGGTCCGGAAGCCCCTGGCTTTGGTGGACAGCCAAGACCAATGGATATAAATGGTTGTGGAGCAGGTGGTACTACCTTTTGCATTACTCCTGATGGAAACCTGCAACCATGTTGTGCCTTCCCTATGCCGTTTGGCAATTTGAAAAGCAAATCTGTGAATGAGATACTGGCAGAAAGTGATGTGCTGAAAGAATGGCGCTCCGCAACGTTGCAAGAATATGAGGATTGTGGGAAAAAGGACTACTGCTCCTACTGCAACCTTTGTGCCGGCAACAACTATGTGGAACATGGGGATTTTCGAAAACCATCAGAAAATAATTGCACGATGGCCAAAATCCGCTGCAATATGGCTCATCGGATGAAGCAAGGATATGATTTCTTACAAGGACAAGATTTTGTAACCGCGTTAAAAGCTCTACCGAAGGCCAAGGTGGACTTGCGACGCATTTATGATACAAAAGGGATAAATGGTGTCTCCCGCAGTACACCTATAACCTGCTAAATCTTACCGAAATGAAAGTAGAATTAGTTATCAGCAAAACTTCAAGCGTTGTTGCTCCTAGCAAGTGCCCACAAGGCAACCAAATGCAATGTGGTATCGCTTACAGAATCCCGTAAGCATATCGTTTTTACAGGGGAGTGCTTTGCCCGCGCTCCCCTGATAGTTGTTGAACACATTTTAAGAATGAACAAATAACAAGTCTTTATGGAACAAAAGAATTTAGAAAACATCAGAGAGAAAACCCTTAAGGGTCTTAAACTTGCACAAGAAACAAAAGAGGACAACATGATAAAACAAGCCCTTGAAATAATTGTCATGTCGTATGCTCAGACTTTAGTCCCGCATCCGGATGAAGACAATGTTGAAGACAAAGAAGTTCGTTTCTTGGTTAATGAGTTGAGTTTTTATCAAAATAACCTATGATTTTATGCTCTCCGTTCAAGCAAGAAATTTGAATTGTGTTGTTCTTGAGGAAACGGAAGAAAGAAAACTTCTTTATCCTTACCTTCGTTCCGAGCATGGCGACAAAACCATGTGGCAAGTCAGTCCTGTCCATGGCCGTAGTTATGTGGTGGGTAGGACTGGCGAAGGCCGCTATGTGGTAAGCAAAGGTAATGGCCTTGGTTACACGCAATACAACTTCGTTTATACCCCCGAAATGCCAACCGATGTCTGGGGCTTGCTGCTTAAGGAAGATGCTTTGCGCGATTTCCATTGCGGACAGGAAGTGCAAGCGTTGGGAATCAAGACGAACCAGATGGAGTGCGTGCTGGAGTTGGACTATCCCATCCACATTGCCAAAACCAACGTGGACTTGAATCCCGTTTTGTTGCAATACAATGTGGAATGTCCTTATCGTATCAGCGATGCGCCGTTTATGACACGTCAGCAGATAACCGATGAGGTCAACAAATGGGAGAAGATGAACGACCGAGGCTTTGACAAGGATTATCTCATTGCCGCCAATGTGCTCATCCGTAACCTGCGCATCATGCACGACCATGAGGTACTTCACAACGCCATCCATGAGCAGAACTACACTTGGGCGTTGGAGCTGCTCGACTTTGAATTGTGCCGCACTCCGAACTATCCCTACTCCCAAGCCGACTATGAGCGGCATGTGTGCAACCTGTATGACAGAGAAGTGATTCAAACCTATCAAATCATCATCTATATTGCCGGTTGCCTCAACGAACCTGTCGATTTCAAGCAACTCGACAATCTGTTTCTTGAATATGGTTTTGACTTAAACAAATTCAAATTATAAAACTATGGTTTACATCCCTTGTCAATGCTGCGGGAAAGAATTTCCCAACACAAGCAAATGGTACGTCTGCGACAAATGCGGGTATCGCGTTTGTCCTTTCTGCCAGCCCTATCACCGAGGCAAATACAGTAGCGGCGGCTTCAAGTGCAGCCAATGCGCCTTCGGGTATTTGAAAGAACAAAGAGGATTATAGTTAAACAATAAAAGCCGATTCACATGACTTCAACCTCGTCGCATATAAAAATGTGGCGGGGTTGTTTTATTCTTTATTCCTCACTAAACTAACACTGCGGCCACTGGCGCAGCGTGAAAGACTACCAGCATTTCGAGAAGTGAACCCTCTTGGGCGAAATCCATCTATCTTCGGATGGATTTCGCCCGAAAGTCCTGTAGTATCCTATTCCTTATCCCTCACCAGCCTCACGGCAGCAGTCCTTCCATCGGTTGGCGAATTC
>FLNV01001613.1_pt1 | contig 37899 bp, 31 predicted proteins | sample 1140351 | NCBI WGS metagenome assembly FLNV01 (sample SAMEA3878207, study PRJEB12797) | bioreactor metagenome | biome: Moose rumen | place: Sweden | collected 2011-10
GTACCGCGATATGGAACAACCATGTGCTATCTTTGCAGCGTAATTCGATAGAAATCATTAAATAATCAAAACAAAAGAAATGAAGACTAAAGAAGACTTCTTGCTCGATGTCAGGGCAGCGATTAAGGAAAACCGTGTCGTGATAATGATGCTGTATAATGCCGAAACGGATGATTTCTGTGTGTTGAGTAATGGCTATGGGATAGGTTTCGACGACATGTTGGCTGAGTTTATGGAGATGCCTTTCATAGGGCACATCCCGATTTCAAAGGCGTTTGAGGAGTGGCAAGACTACTTTGAGAACCCTGACGAAGCTGAGATTTACGGCTTTGAGTTGGAGGATGGTGAGATGCAGATGGCCATCTTGGAATGTTTTGTTACGGAGCCGCAATAAAAAATACGACCTTGTACCGCGATTTGGAACAACGTGCTTCTTTCTTTGCAGCGTAGTTTCATTTTAAACATTAATTATCACCAATTTATCATGAATTGTCATTAATTGTCATTTATGAAAAATTCGTGACCAATTAGCTTCGCTGAATCTGCGATTTCATGGAAATTCGTGTAAAGAAAAAGAAAACGAGGCAACCTGTTGGCAATACGAAAATAGTCGTATATTTGCGGCAAGAAAGGAGAAGGAAAATGGAAACCAACGCTATGTGTTCAATATCAGGGGAAACAGATACCGTCTTGTCGTGGTGGTGAAATTCACGATAGGCCATGTGTTCATACGATATGTAGGCACCCACAGCGATTACGACAAAATTGACGTTTCAACCATTTAGGAGGAAAGCGAAATGAGCAAACCAACAAAGGAACAATACGAATTTGCCTTGGCGAGAATCGAGGAACTGCTGCCCTTGGTGACGGACGAGACACCGGCCAACGACCGCAACGCCATCGAACTGACCATGATGTCGGACATCGTGATCGAATACGAGAAGGAGCATTTCCCCATCGCCAAACCCTCGGTGGCCGACCTGATAGAATTGTCGCTCGAGGAAAAGGAGATGACACAAAAGCAACTGGCATCCCTCATCGGCGTCAGCCCCTCGCGGGTCAACGACTATGTGACGGGCCGCGCCGAACCCACGTTGCGGATAGCGCGTCTTTTGTGCCGGACGCTGAACATCACGCCCGCCGCCATGTTGGGCTATTGACGAACTTTAATCGGACCCTCGCCATGGACTACAAGAAACTCAAGGAAGAACCGCTGAAAAGCGCGGTGCAGCAGGACTTCTTCAACAACTACAAATACACCCAAATCGGCAACATCGACTTCGTCATCGCCAAAAACATCGTCGAGAACGGACAGACCTCGCTCTTCGACGGGATGGAGAACGACGACCTCAAGTCGCTGCTCTGGGCCGAGGCCAAGCAAGGCACCTCGCACGACCTCTACGAGTCGTTCGTGCAGCTCATCCTCACCATCGGCAAGGAGCGCACCTTCGAGCGTTACCTCCCGCCCAAATACATCGGCGCCTTCGACGCGGAGAAGTTCGCCTTCATCGAATACCACGAAATCCAAGGCATCTTCTTCCAAAACGACTTCAACTGGAACGTGACGCCCTCCAACCACGACACCAAGGAGTTCCGACAGCTTTACGACCTCTGCAAAGGCCTGCTCGAGTCCACCTCCATACTCTTTTACTTCGGGAAGCAGGCGAAGGAGTTCCGCGAGTTCGTCCGCCTCAACTTCAAGACGGGCAAGGAGGCCACGGAGAAGATCTCGGTCACCAAAAACAACTTCACCTTCGTATTCCAGAAATGGAGCGAGAAGGTGAGGCCCACCATCAGCGTCGATTGGGCCAAGGCCAACAAGGCGGGCATCATCTCCGCCGACTTCTTCCTGGCCGACCTGCTGTCAAGCAACGAGGAGTCGCTGAAGGACTCGCTCTATGTGGTGCTGCGCCGCACCAAGTACGAATTGGCCAAGAAGATCGACGAGATGGGGCTGGTGTCCACCTCGCAAGTGGGCTTCAACGACCGGCAGAAGGCCTACCGCGAGTTTTGGAGCATCTACGCCCGACCGCCCAAGGAGGAGTATTGGGACTACATCATCGGGCGGCGCGACCTCCTCGTGCCGCAGGACATCCGCGAGCGCAAAGGGTCCTACTTCACGCCGCAGGTGTGGGTGGAGAAGAGCCAGCAGTACTTGGCCGAGGTGCTTGGCGAGACGTGGCAGGACGACTACTACATCTGGGACTGCTGCGCCGGCACGGGCAACCTGCTGAACGGCCTGACGAACTACGACCGCGTGTGGGCCTCCACCTTGGACAAGCAGGACGTCGACGTGATGATGGACCGCATCGCCAACGGCTGGGCGATGGCCGAGAACCACGTGTTCCAGTTCGACTTCCTCAACGGCGACTTCGCGCAATGCCCCGACGAGTTGCAAGCCATCCTCAACGACCCCGAAAAACGAAGGAAATTAGTCATCTACATCAATCCGCCGTATGCGGAGGCGACGACGGCAAGAACGGTTTCGGGAACTGGCAGCAACAAGGAAAAAGTGGCTACGGCCAACAAAACCTATGAAAAGTATAAGGATGAAATTGGTGCTGCAAGCAATGAAATCTTCTCGCAAATATTTGTTCGTGTTTACAAAGAAATTCCCGATTGCATCTTAGGCGAGTTTTCAAAACTGAAAATACTGCAAGCCCAGAATTTCTCGAGATTCAGGAAAGTGTTTAAGGCGAAATTGGAGAAGTTTTTCCTTGTGCCAGCCAACACTTTCGACAATGTCAAGGGCGATTTCCCGATAGGCTTTTTCGTTTGGAATACAAGTGTCAAGGAAAGTGTTGAAAACCAAAACTATACGGGAGATGTTTTTGACAGGGACGGTCTTGTTGTTTCTGAAGAATCAATCTATGTTGACGATGATAGTTTTGAGAGTATCAATAGATGGATAAAGAAATTGGATGTTGCGACCAATAACATTATTGGATATATGGAGAATCCAACACCTGATTTTCAGAATAATAACTTCCTATGTATAACGAATAACAAAGGTACAAGACACAATAATTATTTTAAATTTAGTGCCGATACCTTACTAAGTGGATGTGTGTATTTTTCTGTAAGACAATGTGTTGAAAAGAATTGGCTAAACGACAGAAAGAACTTTAGAACGCCCAACGACGGCTGGAAGGCGGACAAGGTGTTTCAGACGGACTGCCTGATTTTCACGCTGTTTCACGGGCAGAACCGCATCAGCATAGGAGGCGACGCCAAGCAAGGAAGCGACGTTTTTAACGTCGCTAAAAGCCATGCAGGAAGCGATGTTTTTAACGTCGCTAAAAGCCACGCAAGTAGCGATGTTTTTAACGTCGCTAAAAGCCATACAAGTAGCGACGTTGGAAACGTCGCTTCCCGCAACCACTGGATTCCCTTCACCCGCGAGCAGGTGGGCTGCCGCAAGACCTTCAAATCGACGTTCATGGCGGACTATCTCAACGGGAAAGTCAAGACGGAAAATCCGATGGGAAATTTGTTTGACAATCAACAAGATAATGTTCAACACGAATTGCCACAAATGGACCATGAATTATCAGAAATTGGAATTAATGAAAATTCGTGTGAAATTCATGGCCATTCGTGTGAAAACACAGGTCATTCGTGTGAAAAAATCATCGATTCCCTGTCGCCCGAGGCGCAGGCCGTTTATGACGCGGGCCTTGCCCTGTGGCGCTACTATCACGCCCAACCCAACGCCCAAGCCGACGCCTCGTTCTACGACATCCGCCTGCATTTCCAAGGCACCAACGACAAGGGCAACATGAACGCCAAGAGCGACGACGAGACCTACACCGCCCTCATCACGGACTTGCGCGACAAGATGAAACTTCTGGCCCGTCGCATCGAGCCGAAGGTTTACGAGTATGGTTTTTTGAAGTAGTTGTAAACCAATACGATATCCGACAGCAAACGACAACAAACGACTACAGTCGACTACAAACGTTTAATCAACGGCTTTTTCTTGACAGGCTTCGTTACTTTGCAGCGTCAAACAACAAATCATTGAAATGGAAACAAAAGTTAATGAATTGCCTCCTTATGTTGAGGACATCCCAACGGAGAAGCACGAAGCAAAAAGAAGAAGGGAAATCATCAAGAATGAATACATTCGCTTGCTGGAAAAGCTACAGCGAAAGTATGGCAAAAAGGCTGTGTATAACGAATTCCTCCAAACCGATGTTTACATCATTATGAGAGAGAGCGAGAAAAAGGCAAGTAACAGCGCCGCTTTCAACTGGCAATCGACATACGCGGTGAAGCATCTGGAAACAGTCATCAAAGATGCCGTTCCAATGGAGGGCAAACCCATTTATTCTCTCCCCAAAGCTACGGGAAAACAGAAAGAGTTTCGTTATGTCAACATGGCTACCTTGTTTTATTCATTCGCTTCCGACCAACATGATTACCTGAATTTTACGGTCAAATTGGTAATGGGTGTCAAAACTGACGGACGACACGTGCAATACAGTGTCAATAAAGTTGAGATGGCATAAAAAAAGCATCCTGAAATAAAGTCGTCATCACCATGAGGCAATCGCTTGTACAGAATGCATTTATCGGACGCAAAATTACAACTTTTCCTTGACACGCAAGCCCGTTTTTTAAAAATCAACGAAAAAAATCCCATTATGACGCCAAAAAACACTATTTTTGTCCCTTTGAAAAACCCACATCATCAAACAATCTTAAATCTTGAATTTTAAATTTTAAATTTTGAATTTTGAATCTTAAATCATTAAATACCAACTAATTAAAAACCCCACAAATCATGACAACAGAAAAAACACAGGAAGAAGCCGCAAAACTGAGGCAAGAGAAACTGAAGGCCCTTGAAGCCACATTGGGAAACATCGAGAAGAGCTTCGGCAAGGGAAGCATCATGCGCCTTGGCGCCGAGGCGGAGAAGATGGAAAGCATCTCCACCGGCTCCATTGGACTCGATTACGCCCTTGGCGTGGGCGGTCTGCCGAAGGGCCGTATCACCGAGATCTACGGTCCCGAGAGTTCGGGTAAGACGACCTTGGCCTTGCACGTCATCGCCGAGGCTCAGAAGAAAGGTGGCATCGCCGCTTTCATCGACGCGGAGCACGCCTTCGACCGCTTCTATGCCGCCAAACTCGGTGTCGACGTGGAGAACCTCCTCATCTCGCAGCCCGACTACGGCGAGCAAGCCCTCGAAATCGCCGAGAACCTCATCCGCTCGGGTGCCATCGACGTCATCGTGGTTGACTCCGTGGCCGCCCTGACGCCCAAGAGCGAAATCGAAGGCGAGATGGGCGACAGCAAGATGGGGCTCCAAGCCCGCCTGATGAGCCAGGCCATGCGCAAGCTCACCGCCACCATCAACAAGACCGGCTGCGTGTGCATCTTCATCAACCAGCTGCGCGAGAAAATCGGCGTGATGTTCGGCAACCCCGAGACCACCACGGGCGGCAACGCCTTGAAGTTCTACAGCTCGGTGCGCATCGACATCCGCCGCATCAGCCAGATCAAGGACGGCGAGAACGTGCAAGGTAGCCGCGTCAAGGTGAAGGTCGTCAAGAACAAGGTGGCCCCGCCGTTCCGCAAGGCCGAGTTCGACATCCTCTATGGCGAAGGCATCTCACGCTCGGGCGAAATCGTCGACCTCGGCGTGGAGATGGGCATCATCAAGAAGAGCGGCTCGTGGTTCAGCTACGGCGACTCCAAATTGGCCCAAGGCCGCGACTCGGTGAAGAAACTCATCGAAGACAACCCCGAACTCGCCGACGAGCTCTCCGCCAAGATCTTCGAGGCATTGGAGAAGAGCGAAGAGTAATGCTTTAGGACGTTTAGTCTGTCATTGCGAGGAGGTACGACGAAGCAATCCAGATATAAATTTGTTGTCTGGACTGCTTCGTTCCTCGCAGTGACGCTCAGTCAGAGTATAAAACTTATACAGAAACGATTAAAATGAAAAAATCCAACCTATTCCTCGGCCTCTTGCTTGCCCTCTTTGCCTGCAACCGCACGCCTAAGTCAGGCCCGACGGACACGCCTGCCGAGCCTAAGGCTCACGTCACGGTGAGTGAGGCCATCCAGCTGCTGACCGACTCCATCGCCGTCGACAGCACCGATGCAAGGCTTTACATGAGCCGCGCCAAGGCCTATTTCGCCAACGAACAAGTGGGGCAGGCCATGGTCGACATCAACAAGTCGCTCCAGCTCGACCCCAAAAACGTCGAAACCTACCTGCTTTTGGCCGACGTCTATTACGCTTTGGGCGACCAGGAAAACATCTCCGCGACGCTCAACAGGGCCGTGGAGGTTGACGCGCTCGACCCGCGCCCCTTGGTGAAACTCGCCGAGCTGAACCTCTTGCAGCAGAACTTCAACGTCGCCGTCGGCTATGTCGACCGCGCCTTGCAGCTCTCGTCCTACAACCCTGAGGCTTATTTCGTGAAAGGCATGTGTTACATGGCCGCCAAACAAGACACGGTGAGCGCCTTGAAGAATTTCCAGTTGGCCTCGGAACAAGACGCCGCTTTCTACGACCCCGTCGAGCAAATCAGCCGCATCTACGCCACCCAGCAGCCGCCTTACGCCCTCGATTACCTCCGCAAGGCCCAGCAGCAGTTCCCCGACCAGCCGACGGCACGTTACGAGTTGGCCCTCTACCTGCAAAGCCACGGCGAGCCGGAAGAGGCCGTGCGGCACTACGACACCCTCTTGATGCAACGCCCCAACAACCCTATCGTGCTGTTCAACATCGGCTACGTCAACTACGTCTACCTCGAAAACAACGAGGTGGCCTTGGATTACTTCGACCGCGCCCTGCAAGCCAAGCCCGACTACATCGACGCCTACTACAACAAAGGGCGCGTGCTTGAACAGATGGGTCAGTACGCCCAGGCGGAGGGCATCTATAAAGAGGTGCTGAAGCTCCAGCCCGACTATCGTTTGGCTGTCGATGCCCTCAACAGAATACAAAACCAAGAAACAGAATAAGTTATCACGATAAAAACCGTGCAGCCATGCTTCAAGTCTATTGCCTCAACACCCAAACGACCAAGGCGTTCAAGGAGGGGACGACCCTGCTGGAGATGCTCCCCGAGTTTGAATTCGACCGGCCTTATCCCATCGTGTCGGCCAAAGTCAACAACGTCTCGCAGGGACTGAAGTTCCGCGTCTACAATAGCCGCGACGTCGAGTTCCTCGACCTCACGCACCACACCGCCCGCTTGGTGTATTTCCGCTCGTTGGGCTTCCTGCTCTACAAGGCGGCGCAAGACCTTTTTTCGGGCAGCAGGCTCAACATGGAACACTCCATCTCGAAGGGATTCTTCTGCCGCATCAAGAAGAGCGACGGCAAGATCCTCGACGCCAACGACATCGCCGCCCTCAGGCTGCGGATGAGGACCATCGTGGCCGACGACATCCAGTTTCACCGTCACGAGGCTCGCATCGACGCGGCTATCAAGATGTTTGGCGACATGGGTCAGATGGATAAGGTCAAACTGTTGGAAACCAGCGGGAAATCCTATACTGACTACTACACTTTGGGCGACACGGCTGACTATTACTACGGGCGTTTGGTGCCTTCCACGGGCTATCTCAACATCTGGGACATCGAGGCTTACCGTGACGGCATCCTGATCCGCATCCCCGACCGTGACCATCCCGACCGTTTGGCTGAGATGCAAGACCAGCCCAAGACCTTCGAGGTGCTTGCGGAGAGCCTGAAATGGAACGACATCATGGGGCTGAGTACGGTGGGCGACGTCAACCACGCCTGCCAAAACGGCATGGCAAGGGAACTCGTCCAGGTGGCCGAGGCCTTGCAGGAGAAGAAGATCGTGCAGATTGCCGAGGAGATCGACCGCCGCTATCACAGCGAAGCCCCCGTGCGATTAGTGCTCATCACCGGACCCAGCAGCAGCGGCAAGACCACTTTCTGTAGTCGCGTCAGCATCCAGCTGAAGGCTTGCGGACTGAAGCCCATCTCGTTCTCGACGGACGACTACTTCGTCAACCGCGAGGACACGCCCAAGCTGCCCGACGGCACCTACGACTTCGACAACTTCGAGACCGTCGACCATGCCGCCTTGGAGCGCGACCTGATTGCCTTGCTGAACGGAGAGGAGATAGAAGTGCCTGAGTATAACTTCGTTACGGGTGTCCGCGAATACAACGGCAAGCGGCTGCAACTGAAGGAAGGCTCGGTCTTGCTCTTGGAAGGCATCCACGCCTTGAACCCCATGCTGACCGAGCGCATCCCCGAGTCGACCAAGTTCCGCATCTTCATCTCCACCCTGTCATGCACGGGCTTGGACGACCACAACGTCATCCCGACCGACGACAACCGTCTGCTGCGCCGCATCGTGCGCGACTACAACAAAGGCGCGTTCACGGCGCGGCAGACCATCAGCCAATGGGCCAGCGTGCGTGACGCCGAGGAGAAGTGGATCTATCCCTATCAGGAGAACGCCGACGTGATGTTCAACTCGGCCTACCTCTTGGAGTTTGCCGTCATGCGCAACCACGCCGAGAGCATCTTGGCCACCGTGCCGAACAACAGCCCCGAATACACCGAGGCGCACCGTCTGCTGCGTTTCCTGCACTATTTCACGCCCGTCTCCGACAAGGAGATTCCGGCCACCTCCATGCTGCGCCAGTTCATCGGCGGCAGCAGCTTCATGTAAATCTTGAATTTTAATTTTTAAATTTTAAATCTTGAATTTTAAATAGAATAGAATGGAATTTAACGCAAAACAAGTAAAAGACCAAGTCGTGCAATGGATTCGCGACTGGTTTGAGGAAAACGGCAAAGGCTGCAACGCCGTCATCGGCATTTCGGGCGGCAAGGACAGCAGCGTCGTGGCCGGACTATGTGTTGAAGCCCTCGGCAAGGACCGTGTCATCGGCGTGACCATGCCCAACGGCGTGCAGCCCGACATCGACGACAGCATGAAACTCATCCGTCACCTTGGCATCCGCTATTGCTGCGTCAATATTGGCGACACCTATAACACCTTAATCGCAGCCGTAGGCGAGCAACTCCAGACTTTGGATGCCGAAGTCAGCCGCCAAACCACCATCAACCTGCCGCCGCGCCTGAGGATGAGCACGCTTTATGCCGTCTCGCAGTCGATGAACGGCCGCGTGGCCAACACCTGCAACCTCTCCGAGGACTGGGTGGGCTATTCGACTCGCTACGGCGACGCCGCCGGCGACTTCTCGCCTCTCGGCGGACTCACCGTGCAGGAAGTCAAGGCGATAGGGAAGGAGTTGGGCCTGCCCGTCGAGTTGGTAGAGAAGACTCCCTCCGACGGCCTCACCGACAAGAGCGACGAGGACAACCTCGGTTTCACCTACGCCGTCCTCGACCGTTACATCCGCACTGGCGAGTGCGACGACCCCGCAACCCGCGCCCGCATCGATGACAAGCACGCGAAGAACCTCTTCAAGCTGAAGCCGATACCCCATTTCGAAATGAAATAATCGCCTATGTTCTCCTGTCCCATCCAAATCCGAATGAGCGACCTCGACCCGTACAACCACGTCAACAACGGGGCGCAATGCAACTATTTCGACATGGGCCGAAGCCGCTACTTCGAGCATGTCTTCCGGGCCAAAATCGACTGGCTCACCTTCAAGTACGTCCTCGTCCATGTGGACTTGGACTTCCGCCATCCCATCCATTTCCATGACCCCATAGTCTGCGAAAGCCGCGTCACGGAGGTGGGCAACTCCAGCTTCAAGATGGAACAGCTCCTAAAGGATGCCGACACGGGCGAGGTCAAGACGCTGTGCCACGCCGTGGTGGTGTATTTTAATCGTGACACAAACAAGTCGGAACGGATTCCCGACGCGGATAGGGAGAAAATGACAGCAACCGATTAAACCCGTGCCGAAGGCACGACACATTATTTACCCCACATAAGCGCAGCGCAGTGTGGGGACTAACCAACAAAGCTATGAAAAGAATAACTACAATCCTGGCCATGTGCCTCGCCTTGACGACCCTCCAAGCCCAAACCGAAGCCGAACTGAACGCTTGGAACGATGTCAAAGTACACGAAATCAACCGCTTGTATCCTCGGACAAACGTCGTCCCGGTAGGAGAGGAGTTCTCAAAAATCCTCAACGGCAATTGGAAATTCCATTGGTCGGACTCGCCCGAAAAGGCTCCCGCCGATTTCTACAAGCTGGATTATGATGCCTCAAATTGGGGTACCATCGCCGTGCCCGCCAACTGGGAATTGAATGGTTACGGAACGCCCATCTATGTCAATGTGGACAATGAGTTCCGCCCCAACGAGCCGCCTTTTGCTCCGACGGTGGACAACCCCGTGGGATGCTACATCCATGAGTTCTCGGTTCCCGACACATGGAAGGACAGAAGGGTTTACATCAATTTCGGCGCGGTGAAATCGGCTTATTACCTGTGGGTCAACGGGCAGTTTGTGGGCTTCACCGAGGATGCCAAGACCAACGCCGACTTCGACCTCACGGGTTTTGTGAAGCCCGGCAAGAACACATTGGCGATGAAAGTCTATCGTTTCTCCAACGGCTCCTATTTCGAGTGCCAGGACTTCTGGCGCATCAGCGGCATCGAGCGCGACGTGGTGCTCTATTCCAAACCGCAAGTGAATGTCTATGATTACGAGGTTCACGCGGGCTTAGACAAGACCTACAAGAACGGCACGTTTGACATCGAAGTCAGCCTCTACAATGGGTTGCCAGTAATGACTTATCGTGGCTATCAACTCGCTGTTTCAGTGTATGATGGTGAGTCTGAGCTACTTGCTTTGAGTAAGAAATTGGATGACCAAGAGGGCAAGGTTCGCCTGAAAGCGGAACAGCCTTTGGCCGGAATCAAGCCTTGGTCGGCAGAGCATCCTTATCTCTATCGCTTGGAAATCAGGGTTTTGGATAAGAAGAATAAGGTGGTGGAGCAATTGGAGAGCCACATCGGTTTCCGCACCGTCGAAATCAAGGACGGCAAGTTATTGGTCAACGGACGATACATATTAATTAAAGGTGTGAACCGCCACGAGCACGACCCTTACACGGGCCATGTCGTCAGCCGCGAGTTGATGGAACGCGACATCGCCATGATGAAACAATTGAATATCAATACGGTACGTACCTGCCATTATCCAGACGACCCGTATTGGTACGAACTCTGCGACAAATACGGAATGTATGTCTGGGACGAGGCCAACTGCGAGAGTCACGCGCAAGGCTACGGCGAGCGGAGCTTGGCCAAAGACCCGCAATACCGCGACATGGTTTGGTCGCGCAGCCGCAACATGCTGGAGCGCGACAAAAATCATCCCTCGGTCATCATGTGGTCGATGGGTAATGAGTGCGGCAACGGCGTGAATTTCGAGTACACCTACGACTGGCTGAAGCAGCGCGACACCTCGCGCCCCGTGACCTACGAGCGTGCCGTCTACGACCGCAACACCGATGTCATAGGCCTAATGTACGCCAGCAAGGAGTATTTGCAAAAGTTTGTGGACGAGGGACTTGACAAGGAAGGCCGTCCGTTCATCATGGTGGAATACTGCCATGCGATGGGCAACAGCATGGGCGGCTTGCAGGACTATTGGGATGTCATTGAAGCCAATGAGCAACTGCAAGGCGGCTGCATTTGGGACTGGGTGGACCAAAGTTTCATAGTTGACAGTTTGCAGTTTGCAGTTAACAGTTCCTTTGCAGCAAACTGCCAACTGTCAACTGCCAACTGTAAATTCACTTATGCAGTTGGAGGTGATTTCGGTCATGCATACGGCGTGGGCGACGACGATAGTTTCTGCGCCAATGGCGTTGTAAGTTCCGACAGAAGGCCGCACCATCATGCCGATGAGGTGAAGAAGGTCTATCAGCCCATCAAGTTCAAGGCCAAGGACTTGACTTGGGGCAAGTTTGAGGCGAAGAACTGGCTTTCGTTCACCAACGCTTCAGCATTCGATTGTGATTATTCCATTTTCTCGGCAGAGAAAATTTTGGCAAAAGGCAAAATCGACCTTGATATTGAACCCTTTGGTACACAGGAGATTAACATAGATCGACTGCGTATTTACGGCAATCCGGGCGAGGAGTTTTTCGTGCGCTTTTCGGTGAAGACCAAAATAGACCAGCCTTTCATGCCCGCCGGAACGGAAGTCGCTTACGACGAGTTCAAGTTGGATTGGCCTTCGGCACCATTGGAACCGTTGGCTTCTGAAAAGGCTGTGCAGCTCAATGCCGCCAACCTCACTGTTTTCAATGACGATTTTTCGGTTGCTTTCGACAAGGCCACTGGACAAATCGTGTCTTATCTCGTTAAGGGTGAGGAACTTATGAAAGGCACTCTAAAAGATAACTTCTGGCGCGCCCCCACCTTGAACGACGAAGTGGACGGCTGGGCTTTGCCGCGCTGGAAAAAGGCCGGATTGCAGCACCTGACCGCCAAAAACGCGAGCTTGCATTTCGAGCGTTTGGGCGACACGGCAGTTGCAGTTAATGCTTCAGCGGAGTATTATGACGGTATGGGACAGTTGCAACTCGTGGTAAACAAGCTGTATCTCATTGACGGCGAGGGTAATATCAGCATCACCAACCACATCTGTCCGATGGAAACGGTGACTTCTTTCCCGAAAATCGGAATGCAATTCCGTATGCCACTGGAATACAAAAACTTGACCTATTTCGGCAAGGACACCGAGAACTATCCCGACCGCAACGCTTCAGGTAAAATGGGATTGTACAAGATGGATGCTTTGAGTTTGTTTGAACATCATGTCGTGCCGCAAGAAAATGGAAACCACGCCGATACGCGCTGGTTGGCCTTGACGAGCGACAAGGGCAAGGTTGGCCTGTTCGTCAAGATGGCGGAGCCGTTCAATTTTAGTGCCTACAATTACGATGACGACAACTTGACCGCGGCTCGTCGCGTCAACCAATTAGAGTCAAGGGATTACTTGACGGTCAATGTGGATTACAGGCAAGCTCCCATTGGCACGGCGACTTGCGGTCCGGGCGTGGACGAGGAGTATGTGCTTAAGAATCAGGTGTATGAATACACGGTGCTGCTCCGTGCTTTCGACAAGAAGCAAGACCCGATAGAGTTGAGCCGTTTCCAAGTGCCGTATGTGGATTCTTTGATGGTCCCGATGCCCGAAATCAAGGCGACAATGGCAGGGAAGGAGGACTTCCGCATGTTCAACCGCCCGCTGACCATCTCGATGACTTGCCCTGACCCCGAGGCCGAAATCCATTACACCACCGACGGCAGCGAGCCGACGATGAAATCGCCTGTCTATAGCAAGTCGTTTGTCATTTTGAAAACCACCACGGTCAAGGCAAAGGCGTTCAAGAAAGGAATGCTCTCTTCGTTTGTGGCTTTAAAGCAGTTCAACCGCCTGAACATCAAGACGACGACCTTCGTCAACCCGCCTGCGGAGCGTTATGGCAAGGAAGCTGACATCGCCTTGATGGACGGCAAAAAAGGCGTGGCCAGCGACTATGGCAGCGACTGGTTGGGCTTTGAAGGCGACGACATGGATGCGACCATCGAATTGGCCGTGCCGACCGACATCAGTACGGTGAAAATCGGCGTTTGCCACGAGCCTAACGATTGGGTCGTGTGGCCCAAGTCGGTGTGGGTCTGCTTCTCGAAAGACGGCAAGGAGTTCGGTGAATGGCAGATGGCCGAGCTGCCTGTTTTCGACCGTCCCGACAAGATGCATGGCTTCGGACGGATTGAGGCGCGTGCCCGCGTCAACGAGAAGCAGGCCAAATACGTCCGCGTCAAGGTGGAGAACCAAGGCGTGTTGCCCGAATGGCATCCTTACGCGGGCCGGAAGGCTTGGATTATGGTGGATGAGGTGACGATAGAGTAACGAAAAAGGCACTCGACAGAGTGCCTTTTGCTTTACCAATCCACTGCCAAGCGTTCAACGGGCATTGTCATGCAGCGGGCGCCGCCGCCGCCTCGCGATAGCTCGTTGCCCTCGAAAGCGATGATGCATTTCTTTCCACTGGCGAGGTCGTATTTGTTGTTGACCACATCGGCAGCGGTCACCACGTTAAAGCCCGCGTTGTTGAGGGCTTGCAACGTGTGTTGGTTGCGTCCGTAGCCGACGAACTGACCTGGGGCAAGGCAGAAGAAGTTGCAGCCGCTGTGCCATTGCTCGCGGGCACCAAAGGTCTCGTCGCCCTTCCCACAATACACGGGTTCAAGGTCGATGCCGACTTCCCTGAGAGCGCAAAGCATATCGGGAGTATCTTTTCCGATGGCTTTCTGCCCGTCGACGGTGATGTGGAAGGTCTTGAATGCGCTGTTCATGATAACGGGCTTGTAGACCATGCACTTGTCGACATCGAGCATGGTGAATACCATGTCGAGATGGATGAAGGAATCAGGCGTAAGCGGCAACTCCTGGAAAATCAGGTGCTTCACTCCGGGCTTGGTCTTCAGGTGCTCTACCAAGGCCTCTACGCCGTGCATGTTGGTGCGGGCTCCCAAACCGCATAGCACCACATCGTCGCGGATGATTTGCACATCGCCGCCTTCTACAGTGCCGATGCCATGGATGTCGTAGTTCAAGACGGGGTTGATGACCTTCGTCTCAAACAAGGGATGGAGGTTGTAAATGGCATCAAGAATCATGCACTCGCGGGCACGAACCTGCGTAGCCATGTTGCTGATCATGATGTTGTCGAACATCGCAAATGAAGCGTCGCGCATGAAGAAGAGGTTGGGTACTGGCGTCAGGGCCGACTTTTCGTGGTTGATGAAGGTGATGTCGTCGAGATAGACACCTTCAATGAGTTGGCGCGAAAGGTCGGCTGCCGGCAAGGCCTTCAAATAGCTTGCCATGAAGCCTTTTTCTTCGGTCCTGCAAATACGGTCGACAAGTCCGTATTTTACGTTTTCCTCTTGCAGGATATCCGTCAGCAAGTCGCCGATTTCGTGTACTTTAGCCGCTTTTTGCAGCACCCTCTTGAAGTAACCGTATTCTTTTTGCGCGACCTGCATGTTGAGGATGTCGCTGAACAAGAAAGTGTGTGCGTTTTCGGGGGTTATTCTTTCCAATTCGCGACCCGGGGTGTGAACAAGGACGTGTTGGAGCTTGCCAATTTCTGAATTTATACTGACATTGATTCGTTGTTGGGAATCCATAAAAAGTGATTTGATGAAACAATAGAGCAAGGCATCTTGCTCAGATATCGAGTGCAAAAATAGTCAATTTCTTGGAAATGGTGCGCAAAATTACATATTTTTGCGGCCTAAAACGAAGCCATGCCGCGTTATTTCATCCATATGGCCTACAACGGCAGTCGCTACAACGGCTATCAGATCCAGCCTGATGCACCCAGCGTGCAGGAAACGGTGGAGAAATGCCTCAGCCTCAAGCTCGGTCGCCCGGTATCCATCACGGGCTGCGGGCGCACCGACACGGGTGTCCATGCACGCAACTATTACGCCCATTTCGACTTTGAAAACGAAATCGACGAAACGGAAAGGCTTGTCCATCAGATGAATGCCTTCCTCCCCGGCGACATCGTCATCTATCGCATCTGGCTTGTCGCTCCCGACGCGCACGCCCGTTTCGACGCCGTTTCGCGCACCTACCATTATTACATTACGCGCACCAAGAACCCGTTCCACACGCATGACGCTTATTTCCTTTTCGGCGACTTGGATGTGGCGAAAATGCAGCAAGCCTCCAATCTTCTCTTTGATTATGAGGACTTTACGAGTTTTTCAAAGGTGCATACCCAAGTGAAGACCAACAACTGCAAAATCATGGAAGCTCGTTGGTTTGATCAGGATGGCCTGTTGGTTTTTCGCATCAAGGCGGACCGATTTTTGCGCAACATGGTGCGGGCCATCGTGGGCACATTGCTTGAGGTAGGGAAGGGGCGCATGACCTTGGAAGGTTTTCGTGCCGTCGTCGAGCGGAAAGACCGATGCGAGGCCGGCACCTCCGTACCCGCCCACGCCCTGTTCCTCGAAGAAGTCGAATACCCAACCAACTCTAAACTGCCAACTGCCAACTGAAAACTGTCAACTGAACAACTGCCAACTGTCAACTGTCAACTGCCAACTGAACAACTGTCAACTGAAAACTGTCAACTGTCAACTGAAAACTGAACAACCATGTTTCAAAAGATCATCCGTTTTTGCGTCAAACTCGTCCAAAAATACCTGCCTGAGCCTTTCATCTTTGCCGTCATCTTGACTTTGGTCGCCTTCCTCATTGCCATGCCGGTGTGTCATCAAACGCCTATCGAGGTGGTCGAGCACTGGGGCAACGGCGTGTGGTCGCTGTTGGCGTTCGCCATGCAGATGGCCTTGGTGTTGGTGAGCGGCTCGGCTTTGGCGGCGGCACCGTCCATCAAACGGGGCATCTCGGCCTTGGCCTCGAAACCCAAGACGCCTGCCGGTGCCATCGCCTTGGTGACGGGCATCTCGGCCTTGGCCTGCTGGCTCAACTGGGGCTTCGGTCTCATCGTGGGTGTGATCTTCGCCAAAGAAATTGCCAAGAAATTGCGCGGCGTCGACTACCGCCTGCTCATCGCCTCGGCCTATAGCGGTTTCGTGGTGTGGCACGCGGGTCTTTCGGGTTCCATCCCGCTGACGATGGCCACTCCAGGCTCCAATCTCGAAGCGGTCACACAAGGCGCACTAACGCAGCCTGTTCCCATCTCCCAAACCATCCTTGCACCGCAAAACCTCATCATGGTGGCGGTGGTCGTTGTGGCCATCGTGGTGGTCAATGCGCTGATGCATCCCAAAGACAATCAAGTGGTTGCGATAGAGCCTTCCTTGCTCTATGAGGAAGAGCCTGCTGCTGCTCCCAAGGCCACCACACCTGCCGAAAAAATAGAAAACAGTCGTGTGCTTTCATGGGTCATCGCCTTGTTGGGCTTGTCGTATTTGGTCATCAAGCTGTGTTTCAGGGGTGGCACTTTCGACCTCGGCGCGGTCATCATGCTGTTCCTGTTTTTGGGCATCATCCTGCATGGCACGCCTTTGGCCTACGTCAAGGCGTTTGGCAAGTCGGTGGGCGGCGCGGCGGGCATCTTGTTGCAGTTTCCGTTCTATGCAGGCATCATGGGCATCATCACGGGCGTGGGCGAGTCGGGCATCTGCTTGGGTACGGTGGTCAGCAACGCTTGCGTAGCCATCTCAACGCCAAAGACTTATCCGCTGTTTACCTTCTTCTGCGCGGCCATCCTCAACATGTTCGTGCCGTCGGGTGGCGGTCACTGGGCGATACAGGCGCCGATTATGTTCACCGCAGGGGCGGCTTTGGGCGTCGACCCGGGCTTGACGGGCATGGCCATCTCGTGGGGCGACGCATGGACCAACCTCATCCAGCCGTTTTGGGCTTTGCCGGCCTTGGCCATAGCCAAACTGAATGCAAAAGACATCATGGGCTTCTGCATCATCGACTTGTTCGTAACGGGATTGGTTATCTGTGGCGGCTTGCTGCTTTGGGCTTAGAAGGTACACATGCCGTCCCATTCCACGAGGTCGTGGCGCACATAGCCCACGGCACCTTTCACCCTGATCTTGTACCAGCCTTTGGTCTTGCCCAAGCAAGGATAGGCCTCGGGCTGTTCGCCGTCGTTGTAGGTGATTTGCGTGATGATGGCCGATTCCGTCGTCGGCTCCTTGCGCACGTTGACGTTTTTCCGAAGGGTGTAGACGATGCCTTGACCGTTTTTTGCACTGAAAACCACCACTTTATGACCTAATTTCGGCACCTCTATGTCATCTTGTACCGTGACGGTGTAGGAGGTCTGGTTGGTGCGCACATAGCGTCCTGCCACGTTCCCCTTGCTGTCGATGACCATCTTCATCTCGCACACCGAAGCCGCCTTGATGTTCGGATCGCCGTCGTCATCGTCGCCGGCGACTTCTGTCATCAACTCCGTTGAATCGATGGCTTCGATGGGTTCTGACGACATTGTGGTGTCGTTGTTGTCGCTGTTGCCGCGACTTCCGCATGAGTAGCCCAAAAGTCCAAGCCCGAGGGCGAGAAGGAGTGCGTGCCAATGTTTTTTCATGATGATGTGGTTTTCTGCCGACAAAAGTACGAAAAAAACAAAAGCAAGACATTTTTTGCCTTGCTTTTGGATGTAGCGGGAATGAGAATTGAACTCATGACCTCCGGGTTATGAATCCGACGCTCTAACCTGCTGAGCTATCCCGCCGTCTTTCGGGGTGCAAAAGTAGATAAAATTTCGATACGGGCAACAAAAAAGCGGAAAAATATTTTCTCCGCTTCCTTGTCGCCGCTTTATCTGTCATTCCGTCAACTCCTTGGCGGCCTGCCCCAATTTCTCGTCGAGGGCTTTCATGGCCACTTCGACAGGCTCAGTGGCCGAACTCTTCATGCTGAAGTAGAACTTGATCTTCGGCTCGGTGCCTGACGGACGGATGGTGATCTTCGAGCCGCCTTCGGTGAAGAATTGCAGCACGTCGCTCTTGGGAAGCGTGATGGGCGAGGTCTTGCCCGTCAGCAGGTCCTTGGCTTCCTGCAACTTGTAGTCGCGCACTTCGACCACCTTCTCGCCAGCGATGACGGCGGGCGGCGTGGTGCGGAACTTGGCCATCAAAGCCTTGATTTCCTCGGTGCCGCTGATGCCTTTCTTGGTGAGCGAAACGAGTTTCTCCTTGTAGAGGCCGAACTCCTTATAGATGTCCATGAGCAGCTGGTAGGGCGTCTTGCCTTGCTCGGCGGCCCATGCTGTGGCCTCGGCAATCATGCTGGTGGCGATGACGGCGTCCTTGTCGCGGACGAAGTCGCCGGCCAAGTAACCATAGCTCTCCTCGCCGCCGCCGATGAACAGTTTCTTGCCTTCGAGTTCAAGGATTTTGTCGGCGATGTACTTGAAGCCCGTCAGTACGTCGTAGCGGTCCACGTTGTATTTCTTGGCAATCTCGAACAGCAGCTCCGTGGTGACGATGGTCTTCACAACATACTCGTTTCCAGTGAGTTTTCCGAGTTCGCTCCAACGGCGCAGCAGGTAGTAGAGGAAGATGCTGGCGGTTTGGTTGCCGTTGAGCAGGAGGTATTCGCCTTTGTCGTCCTTCACGGCGATGCCCACGCGGTCGGCGTCGGGGTCGGTGGCCATGACGAGGTCGGCGTTCACCTCTTGGGCTTTCTTCACGGCCAAGGCCATCGCTGCGGGTTCTTCGGGGTTGGGTGACTTCACAGTGGGGAAGTTGCCGTCTACAACCATCTGTTCCTCAACGCAATACACATTCTCGAAACCTTTCATCTTCAGGATTTCGGGCACCAAGCGGCGACCCGTGCCGTGGATGGGAGTGTAGACAATCTTGAGGCCCTTGTGCTTCTTGATGAGGTCCAATGACAGCGAGAGGCTGTACACCTTATTCAGATAGATGTCGTCGAACTTCTCGTCCAAGACGGTGATGAGGTCGGGGTTGCGCTTGAAGTTGACCATCGAGGGGTCGGTGATTTTCTCCACCTCGGCGATGACGTTCTTGTCGTGCGGGCTGACGAGTTGTCCGCCGTCGTTCCAGTAGGCTTTGTAGCCGTTGTATTCCTTGGGGTTGTGCGAGGCGGTCACCATCACGCCGGCATCGCATTTCATCTCGCGCACGGCAAACGAAAGCTCGGGCGTAGGCCTCAGGCAATCAAAGATATAGACCTTGATGCCATTGGCCGACATCACGTCGGCGGTGACGTTGGCGAAGGCGGGACTGTTGTTGCGCCCGTCATACGAGATGGCGATGCTCAGTTCCTTCTTGTCGGGGTGCATCTTCTTGATGTAGTTGGCGAAGCCTTGGGTGGCCATGGCCACGGTGTAGATGTTCATGCGGTTGGTGCCGGCACCCATGATGCCGCGCAGTCCGCCGGTGCCAAACTCGAGGTTGCGGTAGAAGCTCTCTGTCAGTTCGTTAGGGTCGTTGTCGAGCATGGCTTGCACGCTCTTTCTAGTTTCTTCATCATATTGCTCTGTGAGCCATGATTTTGCTCTTTCGATGATTTGAGGATCCATGGTTGTTGATATTATGTTGATTTGTTTGTGTCTGATTCTGTGAATGCAGGGACTTACGTCGCCTGTTTACCGGTCTGTTGCCCCTACGGGGCTTAGCTCATCAAAGCATTTCTTTAGGCTTTCCTCCCAATTTGGAATCTCCATTCCCGTGTATGCCTTGATCTTGCTTAAATCGAGCACGCTGTAGGCTGGGCGTTTGGCTTTGGTGGGGTATTGGTCGGTCGTGATTGGGTTCACCTTGCAGGTCTTTCCGCCGATTTCCATGATGGCAGTGGCGAAGTCGAACCAAGAGGTCTCTCCTTCGTTGGTGAAGTGGAAGGTCTCGTGGACTTCGTTTTTGCCGTTTTTTTCGAGCAAGGCCACAAGCGCCACAGCCAAGTCGTGCGCCCACGTGGGACAGCCCTTTTGGTCGGCCACCACGTTGATCTCGTCTTTCGTGTCGCCAAGCGTGAGCATCGTTTTCACAAAGTTGTGTCCTGTCGATGAATAGAGCCATGCCGTGCGCACAATCATGTAGTTGCAGCCGCTGCTGCTGATGACGCGCTCGCCGTCGGCCTTGGTGACGCCATACACCGACTGCGGATTGATGGCATCGTCCACCTTGTAAGGCTCGTTGGCATCGCCGCCAAAGACGTAGTCGGTGGAGACGTGTATGAGCAGCGCGTTGTGTTTCTTGCAGGCCTCGGCCAGCACTTTGGGTGCAAAGGTGTTGACGAGCGTGGCCAACTCAGGCTCGTCCTCGGCCTTGTCGACGGCGGTGTAGGCGGCGCAGTTGATGCAAACGTCGATGTGGTTGTCGGCAAAGCAGGCTTCCACGGCGGTTTTGTCGCAAATGTCGAGGGTGTCGACGTCGGTGAAAAGCCAACGATGGCTTTCGTCGGCGATTTTCTGTAGCTCGGTACCCAATTGGCCTTTGCAGCCTGTGACTAATATGTTCATTTTCAGTGGTTTTAGAAGTTATGTACAAAAGCGATGCCCAACGATTCCTTGACTTGGAGCTTAGGCACATTGTCGACCACGGTCTCCACGCCGTCGATTTCTTCGTAGACGGGGAAGGTGGTGTTGTGGTCGTATTTCAGGTTGACGAACAGGATCGTGGAGAGGCTCTTGCTGATGACGAAGTTGAAAGTGTTTTCCCAGTTGAAGTCGAGCCTCAGCCGCCGGTCGTCGCGTTTTTCCGTGTAGTTGTAGAAGGTGTTGAGCATCGTGGTGTAGGTGATGCTTTTCCCGATGGGTTGCTTGTAGTTGATGATGAACGAAACGCCCAACGAGGCGGCGATGTTCTCGCCCGGCACCCAGATGCTGTCTTGGTCGTAGTAGCCTTTCTTCACGCCGAAGCTGCCCGCGTCGGCCAAGTCTTGGTTCATCACGAAGGTGACCTTGCCAGCCAATGGACTCAGGAAGATTTGGAAACGCTGGTTTTTCGTCTTGTAGTTGTAGCCTGCCGAAACGGTGAGGTAGGCGGGCGCGAAGAAGCTGGAGATCACCGTGGAGTCGTTGGGGTATTTGTAGCCGTTGGCGAACTGCGTGTTGAAGGTGGCCACGGTCGAGGCGTTCCATTGTGTCTTGCCGTTGTGTGACAGCGAGTAGGTGAGGTCGATCTTGTCGTCCTGCTTCTCGATGCGCTTGTCGGCATAATGCGCGATGCCGAAGGCGAAGGCACCGATGAGTTTCTGCTCGAAGGTCTTCTTGTGGTCAATCAGGGTGAAGTTGGCGAAGGCCTTGCCTGCCGACGAGTTTTCGCCGCCTGCCGCCCAATTGGAAAGGGCCAACTGGTTGATGTTCAGGCCGTAGTTGCCGTGAAATGACAGCCTCTCGTTCAGGATGTCGATGATGTTCTCCTTGGGACGTGGCCCGTCGGGACGTTTCGGGCTGATTGAGTCGATGTGGCGGTTGATGGCGTTCAACTCCGATTCAACGATTTGTTGTTCGTTGAGGGTCTCGTCGAGGTGACGGTTGAGGATTGCGATGGTATTGCGCAGCTGCTCGACGTCTTTGTCGATTTCGTATTGCTGGTGGGTGAGCGACTGCCTGATGCGGATGTAGTCGATGGTGTTGCGGCAGATGGAGTCGACGGTGGGGGTGACAAAAGGATAGCGCACTTGCCCGAAAACCGGGTAAATGGCTATTGTTGATATGAGAATCAATAAGATACGGATAAACAGCCTTTTCTGTATGCTCATCACGGTGTGATTCATATTTCCATTCGCAAAGATATGCGATTTTTGGAAATAAACGCAGGATAAAGGCGTTTTATTTCTCGCCGTCTATCGAAAATTTGTGGTTGGTTTGATATAAGTGCTTTTTGACATTGTCAAACTGGTAGCTTGACTTGGTCCAAATCTCAACCTTTTTCTTGATGCCGAGGATGCGCCGTGTGGCGATTCGAAGGTCTTCATCTAAGCTGTGATAGACCATACCTGAAACGCCCACATAGAAGGGGCGGGCACATTCTCTACAAATCCTTCTGGCTTTGAGGATGCACTGCCCGAACCAGGTTATATGCACGTCGCCGTTGTCTGAGAGGTTTTTAACGCCCATGATATGGCCGTGGTCGAGGCCCATGGCAAACTCCAGCCCCGAAACTGACTCGAACTGCTGCTTGTAGGTTTCGCTCAGCATGTATGAGATGTTCAATGCTCCTGTGACGGCATCCTTGATTGACTCTTCCTTGCCGGGATAGACGACGAGAAACGAATCGAAGGAGAAACAATTGACGAAGGCTCCTGTATGCTCGGCGACGGCAGTCAGCACTTTTTGGAACATGCTGTAGGCTTTGGCAGTCTTGCGTCTGCCGTTTTCCTTGAGCATGTAGCTCAGGTTCTTGATGTCGAAATAAATCACCGTGGCTTCCATGTAAATCCCAGAGTCGCCAAGATCGACTTTCGATGCTTCATGGATGTCCATGGTCTCAATATAATCAAACTCTGCGTCTGATTGTATTGAAAGACTTTGGCCAAGTTGTTCCCACTCTGTCATAATAATTGTCTTTTTGGTTGGTTATTAAATAGGTTTCCGATAACAATCATATAGAAGAAAGAACGGCACTTGGTTAGGTGCCGTTCTTTCTGTATTTAGTGTCATTCCATATTGGTGTAGACGGCCTGCACGTCCTCGTCTTCGTCCATCTTGTCGAGGAACTTCTCGATTTCCACCATCTGTTCGTCGGTGAAGCTGACGGTTTGGTTGGGGAAACGTTGCAGGTTGGCCTTCACAATGTTGATCTTGCGGTCTTCCAAGGCTTGGTGCATCGTTCCGTAGTCGGTCCAAGCGGTGTAGACGGTGGTCGTGGTGGTGCCTTCCTCCTCGTCGGTCTCGGTCACGATCTCGTCCAAGCCGAAGTCGATGAGCTCAAGCTCGAGTTCGTCCTTGTCCATGCCGGCGGGCATCTCGATCTCGAAGACGGCTTTGCGCGTGAACATGAACTCCAGCGAGCCGATGGGCAGGAACGAGCCGCCGCACTTGTTGAAGTACGACTTCACGTTGGCCACGGTGCGCGTGGTGTTGTCGGTGGCGCATTCCACCATGCACTGGATGCCGAAGGGTCCTTTGCCTTCGTAGGTGATTTCCACGAGGTTGGCGGCGTCTTTGTCGGTCGCACGCTTGATGGCGGCGTCGATGTTGTCCTTGGGCATGTTCTCCGCCTTGGCGTTCTGGATGGCCTGGCGCAGCTTGGGGTTCATGTCGGGGTCGGGACCGCCTTCCTTGGCAGCGATGGTGATCAGTTTTCCGAGTTTCGGGAACACTCTCGACATGTGCCCCCATCTTTTCAGCTTGGCCGCTTTGCGGTATTCAAATGCTCTTCCCATATTAAGTCGTTTTGTTGTTTTTACTATTTTGGGCGCAAAGATAGTAAATCGTCAGGAATTGACGGCTTTTCTTTTCAAAAAACTTGCGTTTTGCCAAAATCCGCTATTTTTGCAGCACCAATTAATAGAGGTATGAAGGTGCTGGTGCTGACCGAAACGGATGCCTGCTGCGGCCCGATGGCGGCGGCTTTTCTCAACGACTACTCCATGACGATTGAGTCCGTCTCTGCCGGACGCAACCCATTGCAAACCGTTGACCCATTGATGGTTGAGGCGATGAAGGAATGCCTTGTCGACATGTCAGGCTATAGGCCGAAATGTGTGGCCGACTATGATGCCTCGGCTTTCGATGCAGTCTACGCCTGCCCCGACTTGCCCGCGCCAACGACCCTTGAGGCCTTCCGCGACCTGCGCGATTTCATCAAAAACGAAGCGTTTCTGTTTTTCCGCAAACTACAATAATCCGCAGCCACAGCGTTTTGACTCCTTCGACAAACTCAGGAACCGGCTCAACGACCATGTGACAGCCCTACAACTGCCAACTGAAAACTGACCAACTGCCAACTGAAAACTGCCAACTGCCAACTGAACAACTGCCAACTATTTATAGACTTCATTCTCATCAATAAGATTATTCAGCAAGGCGTAGACCGTGAGGCCCGACACGCTCTTGATGCCGGTCTTGCGCGTGATGTTCTTGCGGTGCGAGATGACCGTGTGGATGGAGATGTTCATCTGGTCGGCTATCTCCTTGTTCATCATGCCTTTGGCCACGGCCACAAGGACGTCGATTTCGCGTTTCGACAGCTCCACATCGTCGGTTTTGTCTTGTTTCTCAGTATCTTGCGAGAATTGGTTCATCTTGTTGATGACCTTCAGCTTCGTGTCGCCGATTTCTATCACGCCGTCGTAAGGCTTCAGGATCGAGGGGTCGACGTAGGTCGTCACCAAGGCGATGACGACGAGGTTGGGGTATTCCCTGACGAGTTGCTGCGGCAGGTTGCGGTCGCCGAAGCCGAGCATCATGGGGTTGATGATCAGCAGGTTTGCATCGGTGGCAAGGATTTTCTCCGAGAGATGTTCGGGCGTGTCGAGGCGCGACACCACATCGAAGCCCGCAATGCCTTGGATGATGTCGTAAAGCCCTTCGGTGATGATTTCCGATGCCTCGCAAATGATGATGCGGTTACTCATGGCTTGGCGTTTTCGAGGGTTTCGACAAAGGGGATAAGTATCTGGTCCTCAACGAGTGAGTGACTGATGAGGTCAGCCGATAGCTCGATGATGTCGGTCGAGATTTCGATGCGTTCCTTGGGAAGGATGTCGCCCGGCAGGTATTTGATGAGGATGTTCATCATGTCCTCTAACGTGTCTTCGATGTTGCTGTGGTTGACGCGGAACTGGTTGATGCTGAAGTCGGTGGGTGTCAGCCCCTTGCGCAGCGCCTCGATGTAGGGGAAGACCACTTTCTCCTCGTAATCGAAGTGTTTCTCCACCTCTTGCTTGTATTCGGTGTAGAAATGGCGGAGCATGTTGCCGTATTTCTTCCCGCCGGCGGCGATGATGTGGCAAAGGTGCTGCTCGATGTGCGGGAAACGCTCGTCCAAGTAGAAGCGGTGCGAGGCCAAGAGATAGGGCAGCAGGCCGTCCATGTCGACCGATTCGAGGTCCTTGGTATGGATGGCCACCTCAGGGTCGATGTAGATGTTGCAGATGAGGAGGAAGAGCTTCGTGTCGACGCCGTTGGCATGGCACACCTCAGCCACGCTGCGGTCGCCAAAGCCGAGTTGGATGCCGAAACGCGGCAGCAAGGGCAGCAGTTTCGGGTTGTCGGCGATCATTTCGTAGAGTTTCGACTTCTCGGAATAGAAAGGTTGTCTGTTCATGTCTTCTTGTGTCTTGATGATGCGGCAAAAATAAAAAAAACCGCCCTCATCTGAGCGGTTTTTATGCGTTTTGGTGAAAATTCGCGTCTTAGGCTTCGGCGGGAGCTTCGGCTTCGGCAGCGGGGGCTTCCTCGGCGGGAGCTTCTTCCGTGGCGGCCTCGGCGGCCTCTTCGGCAGCGGCTTCAGCCTCGGCAGCCTTCTTGGCTTCCATTTCGGCGATTCTCTTCTTGGCAAGCTCGGCGGCGCGGGCCTCGTTCACTTGCTTCTCGGCTTCCAAGCGGGCCTTCTTCTCGCCACGGGCCTTTTCTTCGTCAGCCTTTACGATGCCGGCGTTCTTGGCTTCCTTCTCCTTCAGCCAGTTCTGGAACTTGATTTCGGCTTGTTCTTCCGTCATGGCGCCTTTCTGCACGCCGCGCATCAGGTGATACTTCATCATGACGCCGGTCTTGCTGAGCAGCGAGCGGGCCGTGTCGGTCGGCTGTGCGCCAACGCTGTACCAATACAAAGCCCTGTCGAACTTGATGTTGATCTGGGCCGGGTTGGTGAGCGGGTTGTAGGTGCCTAATTTCTCAATGAACTTGCCATCACGTGGTGCGCGAGAGTCGGCAACTACGATGTGATAGAAGGGCTGACCCTTCTTGCCATGTCTTTGCAATCTAATCTTTGCAGGCATAATTTAATGTTTTAAGTTGATTATGAATGAATTAACTAAAACCTACCCGAGGTTTCGGCGGCAAAGGTACGACTTTTTATCTGATTGGCAATCAACAGGGAGCGATTTTTTTTTCGGGGCGAGGGTCGATAATCTTGCTACAATGCCTAATTTTGCCGCCGTTTTTAAAGGTCGGCTTTTCTTCTGACACGATGGCTAAGGCCGTTGGGCTTGTCGAAACGCCGTCTTGAGGAGTATTAGTAATGCAAAAGAAGAATACACTGCGTTGGGGCTATTTGGCGGGCATCATTTCGGGCATCACCTACGGAATGAACCCGCTTTTCGGCGTGCCGGTCATCAACAAGGGCTTGGACGTCAATTCGTTGCTGTTCTATCGCTACGGCATGGCCACCTTATTAATGTTAGGGTATATGCTGTTGGCGAAAAAGCAGGTCCGCATCACATGGCGGCAGTTCGGGCTGATGGCCGTCTTGGGCATCTTGTTCACGGGGTGCAGCATCACGCTGTTCGAGGCCTACAAATACATCCCGTCGGGCATCGCGACGAGCATCCTTTACGTCTATCCCATCATGGTCGCGCTAATTATGATGTTTCTCGGCCAGTTCCCGACGTGGCAGACGTGGGTCTCCATCTTCGCGGGCGTGGTGGGCGCGGTGCTGCTCTCCGTCAAGGGCGGTGGCGGCTTCATCGACTGGCGCGGCATCGCCTTGGTGGTGGCTTCGGGGCTGTGCTACACCTTGTTCATCGTCATCGTCAACCAAAGCAAGCAGGTGAAGGCCTTGCCCAACCTCACCCTGACGTTCTATTGTTTCCTCGTCGGCACGCTGATGCTGTTCGTGCTGTCGGGTTTCGGCGTGAAGTTGAACCCCGTCCCCGATGCCGTCAGTTGGCTGAATGTGCTGGGTTTGGCCATCCTGCCCACGGCGGTCGCCACCATCACCTTGGCCGCCGCGACGAAAGCCGTTGGCGCCACCAAGTGCTCCATCCTCGGCATCCTCGAACCGCTGACGGCCATCTTCATCGGCACATTGGTCTTCCACGAGCCTTTCACCCTCAATGTGGCCCTCGGCGTGGTGCTGATCCTCTTCGCGATTGTGTTTATGATTTTGACGGAGAGGAAAACAAATTAAAAATCAAATGGTTATGAAGAAAAGATACGCTTTCACCCCAGACGAGCGCTTCGAGGCCGACCTTGACGACTTGCGTCGGCTCTTGGACGAAAACCGACAGTATTTGGCGAACTACGAGGAGGTCTTCAGCTCGCTCGACGACGACGATTATGTGGCGCGTGGCAACGGCTTCTGCGACCGCAAATACAGCGACGATTTCATTGAAGGCCAGATGGATAAGTACGCCAGTCGGGTTGCCATGCTGGAACGCTGGATTGCCGAATGGCCTTTGGAGGCGCTGAAAGACGGCAACGCGCGTTTTGTGGCGGGCAAGTCGGCGCGACCAACGGATTATGCCGCCGACCGCGAAAGGCTCAGCCAAGGACAGCGGCCTTTCGCTGTGGTGTTGTGCTGCTCCGACAGCCGCGTTGCCCCCGAAATCCTCTTTGACCAAGGCCTCGGCGACCTTTTCGTCATCCGCAACGCAGGCAACGTGATTGACGAGGATGTCTTGGGTTCGGTCGAGTATGCCGTTGAGCATTTGGGGACGAAGTTGGTGGTCGTGATGGGCCATTCCAACTGCGGCGCGGTGACGGCGACTTATCATGGCGGCGTGTTGCCCGGACACATCAAGACCATCGCCGAGCGCATTCGGCTCTCGCTCAGCACGGACTTCCACATCGACGACAACGCCCGCCGTCACGCCCAGCGGATGGCGCGGCTCCTTTCTGCGGACACCATCCTCAAGCATGAAAAAGCCCAAGTGGTGGCCGCGTTCTACGACATCAAGAGCGGGGAGGTGGAGTGGATGTGACTGCTCCTTTGGTTTTGCGGGGATCTGATTCGGTGAATGTCCAAAAACAACAACAAGTTTTTTGCGTATTGATAGTGGTTGTCGCAAAAAATGCGATTACCACAATAAAACAGTCAACCTAAATCAGGAAATGACACATATGTGCAAATAATGCACATGTGGTAGTATTATGCAAATTATGCATTTACTATTCACCTATGAAAATAACGTGAGTATTTTGCACGTTAACAAACAAATTTGAGTCTCATGTCACGAAACAACGAATTCTTTCACGCCTGCAATGTCGACAACTGGTACATCTTTGAGCACACCGAATACGAATGGGACGACATTGTGAACGCTTTCATTGCGGGAGGCTTGTATGCCGACAAAAACCCCAGAATCCAATGGGTGAAACTCACCGAGGAAACTGTCAAGGAATTATTTGATTACGCGAGATACTTGGTTTACCGCGAGGACTACGACGAGTATTATGTCCTTGACGGAACGACTATTAAGGAAACTTTCAACGAAGGGAAATACACCCATGCGAGGTTGATTGAAGGGCCGGGAATGATATGAGGATCCGTGTTTTTTTGAAGTTTTTTATAGCTTGTGCTGCGATTTGGCACAGGGTTTTGATTTCTTTGCAGCATGAACGGGGCTATCATACCAAATGATGTTTGATGTCAATCTTCCGTATCATTTTGGTCAGTTTTTGTTACTTTTGCAACCATTAATTTAAGGGGACTTCTAAAAATATATAAAATATTGATTATCAAATAATAAATCAGGCAAAATGTCGTTATAAAAGAAACCGACAAAAGGAACAGCTATGAAAAGGTACAAGACGACAGGAAACACGACATTGTTTGACCAAGAAGACAAGGAACGCAAGCTCTCGGAGATGGGCGACCCGTTGGAGCGTCTGTCAAAGACCATTGATTTCGAGATGTTTAGGCAAGAGTTAGAGGATGTGTTGCTGCCGAAGGAGCGCAAGAGCAACGCAGGGGCGAAGCGCTACGACGTGGTGATGATGTTCAAGCTGATGGTACTGCAGCGCTACTACAACCTGAGCGATGAGCAGACGGAGTTCCAGATAGTGGACCGCACGTCGTTCCGCCGCTTCCTGGGCTTGGCCGATGGCGACCGGGTGCCCGACGCGCGGACGATATGGCTGTTCCGCGAGCAACTGGCCAAGAGCGGCAAGGTGGGCGACCTGTTCCAAAAGTTCGTCGACTACCTGAACGGCAAGGGTCTGATATTCAACGAGGGGCGCATGATAGACGCGAGTTTCGTGAGCGTCCCGAAGCAGCGCAACACGCCCGACGAGAACAAGCGCATCAAGGCCGGCGAGGGCGAAGGGCTGTGGAAGCCTGAGGAAGGCGACAGCGAGGAGGACAAGAGGCGCAAGGCCAACAAGAAGCATCACAAGGACACGGACGCGCGGTGGACGCAGAAGGGAGGGCAGAACTACTTCGGCTACAAGAACCACGTCAAGGGCGACACGAAGAGCAAGCTGATACTGGCACAGGAGGTGACGCCAGCCTCGGTACACGACTCGCAGCCGATGGACGCGCTGCTCAGGGAGACGGACGAAGGGCAACCCCTGTTCGCCGACAGCGCGTATGTTGGCCAGGAGGAGACGCTGGAGAAGTACAGGATGAAGGACGAGATATGCGAGAAGGGCTACCGTGGCCATCCGCTGACGGAGGAGCAGAGGGATACGAACAGGCGCAAGTCGAAGACGAGGTGCCGCGTGGAGCACATCTTCGGGTTCATGGAGAACACGATGAACAGGCTGTACATCAGGACGATAGGCTTGGCGCGGGCGACAGCGGTGATAGGGCTAATCAACCTGACCTACAACATGTCGCGCTACGAGCAAATCGTCAGGCTCAACCTACTGAAAGACTAACGGACAAAACACAACAACTCGCTGATACATACATACATACGAACAAACCCTCAAAAAAATGAGCAAAAGGCTTGTCATATAAAACTCAAATGCATATCTTTGCAGCGGGTTGAAAGGATTGCCCTAACGGGACTTCGGCATCCTGACAACCCGAAAACCAGTAAATCAAGTATAATTAGAAGTCCCCTTAATGACTATAGAATATGAACGATTACAACATTTTCAAAGTATTAAAACTTGAAAGAAAAGAAACAATTCACTCGGCAATGATTGCGGCAATTGTTGGTCATGATGAAAAATGCTGGACAACCTTTTTTAATATGTTAGAAGAAAAAGGCAAAGCCAAAGGATTTAATATAAAAGCATTACGCGACTCTATTATCTTCGATGATAATATTAACCACAAATGGATTGATACGGAGAATGTGCTGGAAAAACTAAATAAAAAAGAAAGAGATGATGATTGGGGACGTGCTGATATTTGGATAGGAACGAATAAAGGAACGAATGGAGAAAGATATAGGCTTATCATTGAGAATAAGATAGATGCGGACTTTCAATATCGTCAACTTCGAGGTTACTACAGGTATCTCATCGAAGAGCCAAGAAAACTTGCTGGCTTATTTGTATTATGTGTGAATGACAATATGGCGTTTAGAGAAAAAGCAAAAGTAGCAGCGGATTTTTATAAGGATGAGAGTAGGAAAGATGACAAAACTCAATATGCAATAATCACTTATGCTGATATTAAAGAATGGCTCGAAAAGGTAATCGATAACGATACTAAAGATATAAAATTCAATAGCGTTGTTAAGGATTACCTTTCTATCGTAAAGAATCTAATAAAAGAAAAAGAAGGAGAGAACAAAACAATCAATGATAACTATGAGTATATGCAAATAACCGTATTTGATGAAAATGGAGAAGGATGGGACTATCCTGTTGATTATCTCTTGGAAGATGCTGTGAGCCATTTGTCTAAAACAGAACAAAGTGAGTATTTGACTGATATTATTCATGACATTGAGCATTATAGAGATTCTTTATAAAAACCATGGTATTAGATAAATCATCATGTCCAAAAACCAAATCAACAAATACGTCTGGCTCGTTGAAACCAATAAAAGACGAAAAAAGATTGTCATCACAGTTTAAAAATCAACTTTTATGTTTATTTTTGCTGTTCACCATCGACGACTAATTCTTAAACCGACAAGTGATGAAGACGAACCTAATAATGAACGAGATCAGGAGCACGATTTCACCGGAGACAAAGATGCAAATGGAGCTTTCGGTAGCCATTGCCAACCGCATCTATGACATCCTTGAAGAAAAAGGTATGACCCAAAAAGACTTCGCCCGACTGATGGGAAAGACCGAAACCGAGGTCAGCCGGTGGCTCTCTGGAACACACAACTTGACTTTAGCCACGCTATGCAAGATTTCCATCGCCTTGGGAGAGAATATCTTGTCTGTCGTTGATTCCGAAGAACCTGTTATGGCATAAAACAACACCCACTATGTCCAAAAACCAAATCAACAAATATGTCTGGCTCGTAGAAACAATCTATCGCGCCAAGAAAATCACCTTGAAGGAAATCAACCGACGGTGGCTCAATACCGATTTGAGCGAGGGACTGGAGATTCCGCGCCGCACATTCCACACTTGGAAGAACGCGGTGGAAGAGATGTTCGGCCTCGTCATCATGTGCGACAAGAGCGACGGCGACCGCTATTACATCGAGAACCGCGAGGTGCTTGAGGACGACGGACTGCAACGCTGGCTGCTCAGCACGATGTCGGTGAGCAATACGCTGTTGGACAACAAGTCGCTCAACGACCGCATCCTGTTGGAAAGCATTCCATCAAGCCAGGACTTCCTCGCCACGGTCATGGAAGCGATGAAGAAAAGCAAAGTACTGGAAATCACCCATAAAGGCTTTTGGAGTGATAGCGAGCACACTTTCCCCGTAGCACCCTATTGCGTGAAACTGTTCCGGCAGCGGTGGTACATGGTGGGCAACAGCGTCTATGAAGACAGGATTCGCATTTATGCGCTTGACCGAGTCCAAAACCTTGCCCTCTTGGACGAGCCGTTCAAATATCCGACCGACTTTAGCCCCGAAATATACTTTGAGGGCTATTTCGGCATCATCCACGACGATGAATGCGCCATGGAAACGGTGAAACTCAAAGTCAGTCCCAACCAAGCCAACTATTTGCGTTCCTTGCCTATGCACCACTCTCAGAAAGAATTGGAGCGCACCGACGGATACAGCATCTTCACTGTCGAGCTGCGCCCCACTTTCGACTTCCAACAAGAACTCCTCTGGAACGGCGATGCCCTTGAGGTGCTGGAACCGCTTTGGCTGCGCGAGGAAATGGCAGAAAAGGTAAAAAGGATGTGCAATCTATACGGAAAATGGAAGAAGTGATTTGAATTCATGGAGATGCGAAGGAATAGAGAATTGGCAACCAAAATTTTTTCTTTCTGCCTTGTTTCATCCCCAAAAATCCCTTATCTTTGACCGCTGAAATCGGGGCAAAACGCTGTCCTGATTATCAATCAATTAAAAGCCCAAGAAGGGCCTTCCGCCGCAAAAAGGCAAAGCCCTGAAAGGGCGACAAGAACCCATCGGGCGATTTCAATCCCCGACACATACCCAACCGAAGCGGCTGCCACAGTGTGACAGCCCTACAAACTGGCAACTGAACAACTGAACAACTGACAACTGATTATGTTCCTCGTCTTCGATACCGAGACCACGGGTCTCCCCAAAAACTACAACGCGCCGCTGACCGACTTCGACAACTGGCCGCGCATGGTGCAATTGGCTTGGCAAATCCACGACGACCAAGGCCGCTTCGTGGAAAACCACAACTATCTCGTGCAACCCGACGGCTTTGTCATCCCCATCGACGCCAAGATGGTGCACGGCATCTCCACCGAGCATGCCATGAAATACGGCAAGCCGCTCAACGAGGTGCTCGACTTGTTCATGATTTCTGCCGCCAAAGCCAAATACTTGGTCGGCCATAATATCAACTTCGACCTCAACGTGTTAGGATGCGAGTTTTTGCGGTGTGGTCGCGAGAATCCCTTGCGCCGTTGGCAAATCATCGACACAATGTCGGAAAAAGTCACCGAGTTTTGCCAACTGCAAGGGGGCAAAAACGGCAAGTTCAAGTCGCCGAAGTTGGAAGAAATCCACCAAATCCTGTTCGGCACCAAATTCGACTCGGCCCACAATGCCGCTGCCGACGTGGAGGCCACGGCCCGCGTGTTCCTCGAATTGGTGCGCCGTGGCGTGCTCGATGAGCGCGACTTGGATGTTGATTCCCAGTTCGTTGCCGACTTCAAGGCGGCCAACCCCAACCCGTTTGAGCCGGCGGGCATCACCTTTGAGCCTATCGTCGATGAGGAGGAAGGGGCGGAGGTGCCGGAAATCGGCGACTATGTGCCGCAGCACTTCACCCACCTGCACGTCCACTCGCATTATTCCATGCTCGACGGCATGTCGAAGGTGCCCGACTTGGTGGCCAAATGCAAGAAGAACGGAATGTTCAGCCTCGCCCTCACCGACCACGGCAACATGTTCGGTATCAAGGACTTTGCCGATACCGTCAACAAGGAAAACGGCAAGGTGAAGGACGCCATCAAGGAGGTGGAGAATGAGAAGAAAAAAATGGAAAGTGACGGCGAGTTGAGCGATGAAGAAAAGGCCGCCAAAATCGCCGACCTCAACTCTCAACTCTCAACTCTCAACTCTCAACTCTTCAAACCGATATACGGCATCGAGACCTACTGCGCCCCCGTCAGCATCGACAAGCGCGACGGTCGGCAGGACCGAGGCTGGCACCTTATTTTATTGGCGAAGAACAAGACGGGCTACCACAGCCTTTGCAAGCTCAGCAGCATCGCCTACACCGACGGCTTCTACTACAATCCGCGCATCGACCACAGCCTTTTGGAACGATACCACGACGGCCTGATTTGCAGCTCGGCCTGTCTCGCGGGCGAAGTGCCGCAAAAGATCATGAATGCCGACTTCGCAGGTGCCGAGGAATCCATACGGTGGTTCAAGAACCTCTTCGGTGACGACTATTATCTTGAAATACAACGTCATAAGACCGACAAGCCAGGCGGCGACACCGAAGTGTATGAACGCCAAAAGGAGGTGAACAAGATCATCCTTGAATTGGCCAAGAAACATGGCGTGAAGGTCATTGCGACCAACGACGTCCACTTTGTGGAGGAGGAACACGGCGAGGCGCACGACCGCCTCATCTGCCTTGCCACGGGCAAGGACCTCGACGACCCCACGCGGATGCACTACACCAAGCAGGAATGGCTCAAAACGCCTGCCGAGATGGGTCACATCTTCTCCGACGTGCCGTTTGCCTTGGAAAATACGCAGGAAATCGTCGACAAAGTTGAAATGTATAGCATTGATTCCGACCCGATTATGCCGATTTTCCCGATTCCAGAGTCTTTCGGGACGGAAGAACAGTACCGCCAGAAATTCACCGAGGAGGACTTGTTCAACGAGTTCACCCGCGACGAGCACGGCAACGTGGTGCTCTCGCAGGAGGAAGCGGAGAAGAAAGTCAAGAAGTTGGGCGGCTATAATAGGCTTTACCGCATCAAGCTCGAAGCGGATTACTTGGCCGAACTGACTTGGAAAGGCGCGAAGGATCGTTATGGCGACAACCTCACCGACGAGCAGAAGGAGCGCATCAAGTTTGAGCTTCATGTGATGAAGACGATGGGTTTTCCGGGCTACTTCCTCATCGTGAGCGACTACATCCGCGCCGCCCGCGAGGAGTTGGGCGTCTCAGTCGGGCCGGGACGTGGTTCGGCTGCCGGTTCCGTTGTGGCGTATTGCTTGAAAATCACCGATTTGGACCCGCTGAAGTACGACTTGCTGTTTGAGCGTTTCCTCAACCCCGACCGAATCTCGCTGCCCGATATCGACGTTGACTTCGACGACGATGGCCGCGAGCGCGTATTGGATTGGGTGACAAAGAAATACGGCAAGGAGAAGGTGGCGCACATCATCACCTACGGCACGATGGCGGCCAAGTCGGCCATACAAGACGTGGGACGTGTGCAGAAAGTGCCGCTGTCGAAAGTGGCTGAAATCAAGGGGTTTATCCCCGACCGCAGCTTCCCCGACAACATCAAGGACGAGAAAGGCAAGTCGCCCAAGGTGAACCTTAAGAACTGCTACAAGTATGTCCCCGAATTGCACGACATGTTGGAAGGCAACGACGAGAACATCTCGACCATGTTGAAATACGCCGAGGAGCTTGAGGACACCAACCGTCAGGTGGGCATCCATGCCTGTGGCGTCATCATCGGCGCCGACGACTTGACGAATGTCGCGCCCGTGTGTACCGTCAAGGACAAGAACACGAAGGAGGATGTCGTCGTCACACAATACGATGGCCATGTCATTGAAACCGTGGGACTTATCAAGATGGACTTCCTCGGCCTGAAGACCTTGACCTTGATTAAGGACGCACTCCATAACATCAAGAAAACCAAAGGCATCGACATCGACATCGACCACATCCCGATTGACGACAAGGAGACCTACGACCTGTATTGTTCGGGCAACACCATCGGCACGTTCCAGTTCGAGTCGCCCGGAATGCAGAAGTACCTGCGCGAATTGCAGCCTTCCGTCATCGGCGACATCATCGCCATGAACGCCCTCTACCGTCCTGGCCCGATGGACAACATCCCCGACTTCATCGCCCGCAAGCAAGGACGGCAGGAAATCAAGTACGACTTCGCCTGCATGGAGAAATACCTGAAGGACACCTACGGCATCTGCGTCTATCAAGAGCAGGTGATGTTGCTTTCGCGCGAGTTGGCCGACTTCACGCGAGGCGAGTCCGACACGCTGCGTAAGGCAATGGGTAAGAAGCAGTTGGCTAAGATGGAGGAGCTTTACGGCAAGTTCATGAAACAAGGTGTGGCCAAGCTGACCGTGACCGAAAACCTGCCTGAAGACGAGGTGAAGAAACGCCTCGAAAAGATTTGGGAAGAGTGGAAGAAGTTCGCCTCGTATGCCTTCAACAAGTCGCATGCGGCCTGCTACTCGTGGGTGTCGTACCAGACGGCCTACCTCAAGGCGCACTATCCGGCGGAGTTCATGGCGGCGGTGCTCAACAACGAGCTTGGCGACATCAAGCAGGTCAACTTCATGACGGAGGAATGCAAACGCATGAAGATTGCGGTGTTGGGTCCCGACGTGAACGAGTCGGAATACAAGTTCTCCGTCAACGACAAGGGCGAGATCCGCTATGGCATGGGCGGCATCAAGAACGTGGGCGAGGCGGCGGTGGCAGGCATCGTGGCCGAGCGCGAAGCCAACGGCAAGTTCAAGGACTTCGGCGACTTCGTGATGCGTGTGGCCGACAAGGGATTGAACGTCAGGGCATTGGAGAGCATGTGCATGGCGGGATGCTTCGACAGCTTCAAGGGCTTCCACCGCGCCATGTTGTTCTACATCGCGCCCAACGAATCAGCCGCTTTCTCCGAAAAGGCGATGCGCATGGTGGCTTCGTTCAACGAGCGCAAGAACTCGTCGCAGATGGACCTCTTCGGCTTCGGCGACGATGCCAGTGCGGAGGAAACGTTCTCCATCCCGTTGCCCGACTGCGAACCGTGGTCGAAGATGAAGGAATTGGAGATGGAAAAGGAGGCTTTGGGCTTCTACATTTCCTCGCACCCGATGGAGGTCTATCACCTGCCGCTGAAGTATTTCTGCAACTGCAACGTGGAACAGCTGAAGGCCGCTCAAAACGATGTGGAACGGAACCTCAAACGCGCCGTGCGTTTGGGCGGACAAATCACTCGGGCAGAGGAGTTTACGGCCAAAAACGGCAATCCCTACGGACGTTTCACCATCGAGGACCAGACGGGTGCCTTCCAGTTTGCGTTGTTCAAGGAGAACTACATGAATTGCAGGAACTTGCTGACCGTCAACTCGTTTGTGATGCTATACGGCACCTTGGACAAGCCGTTTCCGAAGGCGGGCCAAGACCCGAATGTGGCTCCGACGACCTTGGAGGTTCGCTTCAACGAGGCTAAGCTTCTGGATTCGCTTCTTGAATCGACGAACAAGACGGTTTATGTCAAACTCAACGTGGCCGAGATGGACAAGGAAAGCGTCGATGAGTTGGTCAAAGTAATCAAGGAAAACCCTGGTAAACAGAACTATAAGATTCATCTGCACGACCCGAAAGCACAGAGGTCATGCAATATGAGTCCGGTCAAAGGCGGCATCAACGCGCAAGAGGTACTGCCGCTGTTCGAAAAAATGCCTTTTGTGGAATTTGACTTGCGGTAATGCAGAAAATTTGTATCTTTGCAACTCTAAATTAACAACGAAGAATATCAACTAAACAATTAAGACTATGGCAGTAATTCAAATGACTGACGACCGTTTTGAAGAAGTCGTCCTGAAATCAGAACTCCCTGTGATGGTGGACTTTGGCGCCACTTGGTGCGGCCCTTGCAAGAAAGTCGAACCCATCGTTGAAGAACTTTCCGAGGACTATGCCGGCAAGATGATCGCCGTGAAGTGCGATGTCGAGGAATGCCCCGGCACCGCCGGAAAATACGGCATCATGAACATCCCCACCGTCCTTTATTTCAAGGGTGGACAGCCCGTCGACAAGAACGTCGGA
>FLNV01000747.1_pt1 | contig 37848 bp, 25 predicted proteins | sample 1140351 | NCBI WGS metagenome assembly FLNV01 (sample SAMEA3878207, study PRJEB12797) | bioreactor metagenome | biome: Moose rumen | place: Sweden | collected 2011-10
AGAATGCCTCTTGGCCTATGCTCGTCACACCCGTGCCGAAGGCAAAGGCATCCAGGCTGGAACAGCCGGAGAACGCCCAGTTGCCTATCGTGGTCACGCCGTCGCCTATGCGCACGTCCTTCAGGCTGGTGCAGCCGTAGAACTCGTTCGCCGAGATCTCAGTCTCCCTGTCTGTTATGACCACCGTACGCAGCGACGTATTGCGGTAGAACGGCGAGTAGCCGTAGCTGCTCGATGTCTTATACTGTATGTTGCGGCCTATATACACCGAGTCAAGCGGACAGCTGGCGAACAGCGGCGACTGTCCGTTGGAGCCGAGCGTCAGTCCCGAGTCGTCTGCCTTGTCGTCCATTACCACTGTCTTAAGGGCCGAACAGCCATTGAAAGCATAATCGCTGATGGCTGTCACCGCCTGCGGAATCCTGATGGAGGGAAGGGCGGAGCAGCCTGTGAAGGCCCGTTCGCCGATGGTCTCTACCTTTGCTCCTATCTGCATGTCAGTCAGTGCGGAACAGCCTGAGAACGTATAGTTGTCAATCTTTGCCAGTCCGCTGCCAATACGTGCCGTATTCAGGCTGGTGCAGTTACGGAAAGCGTAGATGCCAAGCGTTGCAGTTGCGTCAGGAATAGTGATGCTCTTCAGGCTCCGGCAGCCGTCGAAGGCATACGAGCCGATGGTGGCTATGTTGTCGCCAAATTCTGCTGTCTCTAAGGAAGCGCAAGATTGGAAAGCACCGCCGGAGATTCCCGTCACATTTGTTCCTATGGTCAGTGTCTTCACACCGCTGCCGCTGAAGGCATACGAGCCAATAACGCCCTTATTATCTATGGTTGCCTCCTGAAGCGCAGTGCAACCACTGAAAGCACGTTCGCCAAGACTGCCGTCAAAACTGAGATGTACATTTTCAACGTTTTTGTTCCCATAGCAGAGGTAAGGCTGCGCCTGTTTCACGGTCATGCTGACCCCTCGGTAAGATACCGTGCTGCCGATGTTGATGTTTGCAGCCGTCTCGTCATAGCAGCAGTCGATGGCATCGCAAGTACGGTCCGACGGACTGACAGGCACATACTTAATGCCGTCCACCTCAAACACCGAGCTTAGGAAAGGATATACCGTAGTGTTGCTCAGCGATGTGTATTGGTCGTTTGCAACATAGTTAACCACACCCGCTGCATTGCTATATCCACTCGGAGGCGTGTTTGTCAGCCATATCACTTTCTTGGGCTTAGCGTTATAAAAAGCCTCACTGCCGATAGACAACACTCCAGTACCGATTGTCACTGAGGTCAGGCCGCTGCAACCACGGAAAGCATAGGATTTGATGCTCGTCACGCTGTTAGGGATGGTCACCGAAGTCAGGCCGCTGCAACCATAGAAAGTATAATCGCCAATCGTCGTCACGCTGTTCGGGATGGTCACCGAAGTCAGGCCGCTGCAACCATAGAAAGTATAATCGTCAATCGTCGTCACGCTGTTCGGGATGGTCACTGAGGTCAGGCCGCTGCAACCACGGAAAGCAGCATCGCCTATGGTCGTCACGCTGTTAGGGATGGTCACCGAGGCCAGGCCGCTGCAGCCCTTGAAAGCCTCACTGCCGATAGACAACACTCCAGTACCGATTGTCACTGAGGTCAGGCCGCTGCAACCACGGAAAGCAGCATCGCCTATGGTCGTCACGCTATTGGGGATAGTCACCGATGTAAGGCCGCTGCAACCATAGAAAGTATAATAGCCAATCGTCGTCACGCTGTTCGGGATGGTCACCGAAGTCAGGCCGCTGCAGTAATAGAAAGCATAGGATTTGATGCTCGTCACGCTGTAGGTCTTTCTATTGTAAGTTACTGTTTCCGGTATAATCACACTGCCAGTATATGCAGAACTGTTGCTGCTATTGTTATAATATTCATACGTGACCGTTGCATTTGTACCTGAAAAATCATAGTAAATGCCATCAATAAATGCATCGTAGGCTAATGCTTTGGCTCCAACCATGCTCATGAGCAGGGTAAGAAGAAGAAAATGTTTAAGTATTTTCATGTATGATAGTTTCTTTATTAAAGTGGGTATCTGCGTGTCTGTTCTACCGAAATGTCTTCAGGATAAAAACCTCGACTCATTAATAGCACCTCTATATGTTTTTTTACTTTATGAAAATGATCAAATTCTGTGTCATTAATAATAATTCCCTTCAACGCTTTAGATTCTATACGAAACTCCTTGTAAAAAACAATATCCTTATCTCGTACAAACTTGACTTTAACATCTTGAGGCATTTCTGTACAATAGCTATCTCCATTTGACCTAACATGTGGAAGCGTCTCATCGGACAAATATAGGCGCCATTCTTTTTCTATCTTGAAAGCTTCTCTCTTAACATAGACGCATGCATGCCTTGCCATCGAAGGAATATTTTCAATGTATTGAAGTGATTTCCGCCATGATTCAAAAAACTTATCATCAATATCGCGTTCTTTTGCATAGATACATTTCCCCCAGAAGCCTTTTATTATCCCATTTTCCTCTATCCATGGAGACAAATATGATGTATCTATTTTCAGGCACACATCCGCTTTGTAGTGTGTCCACATAGATTCGTCATCTTCATTCTCGGAAAATGAAACAATATATGGAAATGCTTCGTTGTTTTCCTTTATATCCTCACTAATGTCCTCTCGTTTCTCTATTGATTTCATGATTTTAGGCAAGACAACCTGTGAAGCAAATAGGTAATCCTGTGGGGCATTCATACAATCATAGCGACTTCCCCAAAAAACAAGAGAACTGCAGCACTTCCTATTGCCTTTGGAATCTCTTTTCTCTTCCCTCTTCAGAATGCCCGCTAAAGCATCTAAAGATGTGTAATGATAAACATACTTTGGCATAGTTGTTTCTTTTGTGCCTATAGCCCCCCGGATTCAGCTGTTAATAGTTGTTGAACGGAAAGACGTGGGTAGCTCTACACTCGCTTATCCCACTGTCGGGCTCTCGCATTGCCTTGTCCAGGATAAGCAACTCGAGATAGCCCACGTCGTGATATATTGCAGTAGCTGTCCGACCGCAGGGTACGGACAGGGTACAATACACCCCTAAGTGAACGTTCGGTTGCGTTTCTTCTGGACTTGAATTTGCGAGATTCGACAGTCGAAGATAACGTTCGTAAACGTCCTTTTCCACTAAAATTTGACCCGCCCAGCCGCTTGGACTGGCTAAGTCGCTGCAAAAGTAAAAAGAAAAATCCGAACCCGCAAGCGGATTCGGATAAAAATTTTCAGAGCGACAGGCTCTGCTGTAATAACTTCGCCGTGCAGTTCCGTGGCGAAGAGGTGGAACGGGGAAGGGCTTACATCATGCCGCCCATGCCGGGAGCGCCGCCACCCATGGGCATGGCAGGTTCCTTCTCAGGCTTGTCGCAGATGAGGCACTCAGTGGTGAGGAACATGCCTGCAATGCTGGCCGCATTTTCCAGAGCCACGCGGGCCACCTTGGCGGGGTCGATGACACCAGCCTCGCGCAGGTCCTCATATACATCGGTGCGGGCGTTGTAGCCGAAATCGCCCTTGCCCTCGCGCACCTTCTGTACAACCACGGCACCCTCGCCACCGGCATTGATGACAATCTGACGCAGAGGCTCCTCGATGGCACGGCAGACGATGTTGATACCGGTCTGCTCGTCGTCGTTGTCGCCCTTCAGGTTAGCCAGAGCCTCCTGAGCGCGGATATAGGTGGTGCCGCCACCAGCCACCACGCCTTCCTCGATGGCAGCGCGTGTGGCGCACAGGGCGTCATCTACACGGTCCTTCTTCTCCTTCATCTCCACCTCGCTGTTGGCACCCACATAGAGTACGGCCACGCCACCGGCCAGCTTGGCCAGACGCTCCTGCAACTTCTCCTTGTCATATGAGCTGGTGGTGTTCTCTATCTCCTTGCGTATCTGCAGTATGCGGTCGGCAATGGCATCCTTCTGTCCAGCGCCGTTGACGATGGTAGTGTTGTCCTTAGACACGGTCACCTTCTCGCAGGTACCCAGCATGTCGATAGTAGCCTGCTCCAGCTTCAGGCCCTTCTCCTCGCTGATGACCACGCCGCCGGTCAGGGTGGCTATGTCCTCCAGCATGGCCTTGCGGCGGTCGCCGAAGCCAGGAGCCTTCACGGCGCAGATCTTCAGTCCACCACGCAGACGGTTAACCACCAGTGTGGTCAGAGCCTCGCTGTCAACGTCCTCTGCGATGATGAGCAACGGACGCCCCGTCTCGGCACCGGCCTGCAGAATGGGCAGGAAGTCCTTCATGTTGGAAATCTTCTTGTCGTAGATGAGGATGAGCGGGTTTTCCATGACACACTCCATCTTCTCAGAGTCGGTGATGAAATAGGCCGACAGGTAGCCGCGATCGAACTGCATGCCTTCCACCACGCCAATGTGGGTGTCGCGGCTCTTGCTCTCCTCGATGGTAATGACACCGTCCTTCGACACCTTGCGCATGGCCTCGGCCAGCAACTCGCCTATCTCCTTGTCGTTGTTGGCACTGACGGTGGCCACCTGTTCTATCTTGTCATAGTTGTCGCCCACCTGCTCGGCGCTCTCCTTGATGTGAGCCACCACAGCCTCAACAGCCTTGTCTATGCCGCGCTTCAGGTCCATGGGGTTGGCACCAGCGGTCACGTTCTTCAGGCCCTCGCTCACTATGCCCTGTGCCAGGATAGTGGCGGTGGTGGTGCCGTCGCCAGCGTCGTCGCCAGTCTTGCTGGCCACGCTCTTCACCAGCTGTGCACCGGTGTTCTGGAACTTGTCTTCCAGCTCTATCTCCTTTGCCACAGTCACGCCGTCCTTGGTAATCTGCGGAGCGCCGAACTTCTTCTCGATGACCACGTTGCGGCCCTTCGGACCCAGCGTCACCTTAACTGCATTAGCCAACTGATCCACGCCCTGCTTCATCAGGTCGCGTGCCTCGATATTGAATTTAATTTCCTTTGCCATAGTTTTTTTAGCCCCCTAAGTTAGGGGGGGTGGGGGTCTGAACAAGCGTTTATCAGACCGTTTAGTTGATAATGTTAAATTTATGATGGAATCTGCGCTTGTTCAGACCCCTAAATCCCCTAACTTAGGGGACTAAGACGGCTAGAACGTCGCTCTGGCGCATCATCAGGTATTTCTCACCTTCATATTCCAGCTCGGTGCCCGAGTACTTTCCGTAAAGCACCTCATCACCTGCCTTGAGCTGCATCTCCTCGTCCTTTGTTCCCTTGCCGGTGGCGATGATAATACCACGCATGGGTTTCTCCTTGGCGGTGTCGGGAATGATAATGCCGCCCACCTTCTCTTCGGCCTGTGCGGGCTTCACCAGCACGCGGTCTGCTAATGGTTTGATGTTCATTGTTCTGTAGCTTTTATTTGTTGTAATACTAAATATTAAATGTGTTGGCAACGTTGTTTTGTCAACTTTCCAACAAGGCTACTGCCAAAAGTGTGCCAAACCGCGCAGCAACTGCTGACAGCCTGCCAAACTGTCACACTACACCAGCACATTAGGATCAAACAGAATGACGCGTCCAGCCCTCAGCGTGGCCTGCACATCTATGAGACGCTGGTTACTGCTGCCGCGAAAAAGCAACTGCTCGTCGCGCAGGGCCATCACAAAAGGGCCATCAACCAGCACGTCTGTCAGTTCGAGCAACTCGCGCTGAGCCGGCTGTATCAGCTGCTCATAGCGGAAGCCTGTGTAACACCAGATGGTCTTGCGCGTACGCTGGTGGATGGCTTGTGCCAACTCGAGGAAGCCCTCAGCCTGATACATCGGGTCGCCGCCGCTAAAGGTCACATTGGCGTATGGGTCGGCCTCTATCACGCGCATTATCTCGTTGGTGGACATGTCGCGACCACCATCGAAGCTCCACGACTGCGGATTATGGCAGCCTGGGCAGGCATGACGGCACCCTGCGCAGTATATACTGGTGCGAAAACCGGGACCGTCCACCATGGTGTCCTCCAGTATGTCGAGAACCCTTATCATATCATTTTGTACCGTTGCATATTACCAACTGCGATTTCAAGCCCGCGACATCTCCTGCTGGTAAATGCGTAGGCCAAAGCGCGGTGCCGTGGCAAAGACATGCTCCATGATGTCGGAGATTGCGTGTTCGAAAGGCACTCCGCCGCGCTCCAGCAGGAAGAAGACCAGCTCAACAGCCATGCCCTGCTGGGTGGCACCGGCCTGGCGCACCAGTATGGTCATGTCGCTGTTCACCGTAGGCTGCTGGGAAAGCCACCGCTCCATGTAGCTGCGAAAGACTGTTATGTTCACCGCATCCGGCTTCACGTCCTCTGCATTCACAAGTCCGCTGTCCAACAGCGACCGGCGCAGCTCGTCGCTTAACAACTCCACGTGGTTGAAATCGAAATACACGGTTCTCGTGACCTTGCGCCCGCCGCTCTCGCGCATGCCCTTCCAGTTCTGGAAGACATCGTTGACCAAGGTCTTGGGCGGTACGGTCATAATGGTATTGTCGAAATTGCGCACTTTCACCGTGGTGAGCGTGATGTCCTCCACTATGCCATTAACATCGCTCTTGGGCAACGTGATCCAATCGCCTTTGTGCAGCATGTCGTTGCTCGTCAGCCTTATGCCAGCCACCAGACCGGTTATGGTGTCCTGGAACACCAGCATCATAATGGCCGACGTGGCACCCAGCCCGGCCAGCAACGTGGCTGGACTCTTGTTGATGACGATGGCCACCACCACGATGGTAGCGACAAGCATCAGCACTATCTTCAGCACGTCGCACAGTGTGTATAGATACTGCTGGGCAGAACTGGGCTTGCTGTTCTCAAGCTTCTTGAACGAGTTGATAAAGACAAGCAGTGTTCGCGTCATCATCACAGTAATGTATATAGCGGTGAGACGCGCCAGAACCATGCGCACGGTGGGAAACTGGTAGAACACCAGCGGCAGCAGCACCCACACCACCACAGCGGGCACCACCTGACAGGCCGAACGCAGCACGTCCTCGCCCAACAGCAGGTCGTCCCAGCGCGTCTTTGACCTGGCCGTCAGTTTCAGCAGCATTGGCACAACAACCTTCTTGCAAAGCCAGCCTGACAGCACGGCCAGCACCACGGCCAACAACACCAGCAATATATGCCTGACAACGGGCACGCTATCGCCTGTCAGTCCACACAGACCTATCAGCTGCTCAACAAAAAACCTGATTTTTTCCATGTCTTGCCCTTGATTTTAAGCGGGTGCAAAATTACTACTTTTCGGCCATACTGCAAAAACAATCCGTCTATTTTTGTCAACCACGAACCAATGAACATAATTCAAGTTAAAAAGTTCTATCTATATACAACTAATTGAAAAGTATTTCGTAACTTTGCCGCCGTCATCTGAACTAACTAAGAACAAAAAACATAACACTATCCAACCAACATGAAGAGAATTCTTACCATAGCAGCCGCCGCCGTCATGGCCATTGCGGCACAGGCACAGGCTCCAGCCTTCCCTGGAGCAGAAGGACACGGGCGCTACGTCACAGGCGGACGCGGAGGCACGGTAGTACACGTGACCAACCTGCACGACTCTGGCACAGGCTCGCTGCGCGCCGCCGTAGGAACAAAGAACCGCATTGTGGTGTTCGATGTAGGCGGAGTGATAGCCCTCAAGTCTGACCTGGTCATAAAGGACAACGTCACCATACTGGGACAGACGGCACCCGAGCCAGGCATCACCCTGCGCTACCGTACCGTGCGGCCTGGGGCCAACAACATCATTCGCTTCATACGCATACGTCGCGGCCAAGAGCAAGATGTGAACGACGGTGCCGACGCACTCTGGCAGCGCCAGAAGAATGGCATGATACTGGACCACTGCTCCTTCTCGTGGTCGATTGACGAGGTGGCCTCGTTCTACGACAACAACAACTTCACCATGCAGTGGTGTACGCTGGGCGAGAGTCTGAACAACGCCGGACATGGCAAGGGCGCACACGGCTATGGCGGCATCTGGGGCGGCAAGCTGGCCTCGTTCCACCACAACCTGATATGCCACGTGAACAACCGCTCGCCCCGCTTCAACGGCGCACGCTACAACTGGGACGGCTATACCAGCAACTCGCGCTACAGCGAGTTCCTGTGGGAGAACGCGGTTCAGGCTGAGAACGTGGACTTCCGCAACTGCGTCATCTACAACTGCGGCAACGGCTGCTACGGAGGCCCTGGCGGCGGACAGATCAACATGGTGAACAACTACTACAAGAGCGGTCCTGCCGCCTCGACCAGCTATGTAACCCAGGCATCTGTGGCCAACAGCACCAGCGCCAGCGACGACAGCTGGTGCTGGGGATTGTTCTCACGCTACTATATCAGCGGGAACCAGGTTAACTCAACAGCCAACGCTGACTGGAATGCAGTGAAATACGACAGCGGTACCTACACCATCAATGGTGAGCCCTGTACCCCTGACCCCAATCACTACTACGGCTCTGGCGTGACATACGTGAAGAACTCGGCCGGAACCGACTGTGTCAGCATGCGCCTGACAGAGCCCACCGCCATAGGCGAAGTGACCACCCACAGCGCAGCCACAGCCTACGACAAGGTGCTGACCCATGCCGGTGCGTCGCTCTGCCGCGACGACGTAGATGCACGCTACGAGACCGAGGCCCGCAACGGCACCGCCACATACAAGGGCTCGGTGACGGGCAAGTGGGGACGAATTGACCTGGTGAGCGACGTAAACGGCTACACCGAGGAAAACTTCGGCACAGGCTCGCGTCCCGCTGGCTTCGACACCGACAACGACGGTATGCCCGACGAATGGGAAACGGCCAACGGGCTGAACCCCAACAACGCGGCCGATGCCAAACTTTACACCATAGACAGCGAGAAGCAGTGGTACACCAACATCGAGGTCTATGCAAACTCACTGGTGGAAGACATCATGAAAGCAGAGAACGCCGATGCCATAGACAGCATAGACGAATACTATCCTGCCACCGCCGTCACAGCCATCTTAGCGCCGAAGGCCGCTGAAAGCCGCTTTGCACGCAGCATGTTCTCTATTGACGGCAGACAGGCAGGTGCCAGCACACACGGCATAGTCATACAGAATGGCAAGAAGGTGGTTAAATAATTGACAATTGATAATTGATAATTGACAATTGACAATTGACAATTGACAATTGATAATTGATAATTGACAATTGATAATATATTGGAAATGATGAAGAAGACGCTTCAATTACTATTTATACTTTGTGCATTAGGCAGTGGCACAGCCGCTGCCGCACAGCAGCTGGCTTTCCCCGAGGCCGCCGGTTGGGGACGCTTTGCCACCGGCGGACGTACGGGCAGCGTGTATCACGTGACCAACCTGAACGACTCTGGCACTGGCTCGCTGCGCGATGCCGTCAGCCAAGCCAACCGTATCGTGGTGTTCGACGTGGCCGGAGTCATCAACCTGCAGAGCCGACTGGTGTTCAAGAACAACCTGTACGTGGCCGGACAGACCGCCCCAGGCGAGGGCATTACCGTCTATGGAAACGGCGTGAGCTTCTCTGGAGCCTCGAACATCATAGTGCGCCACATGCGCTTCCGCATGGGACACAAGGGCGACTCGGGCAAGGACTGCGCCGGCATTGCCAACGGAGCAAACATGATCTTCGACCACTGTTCCTTCTCGTGGGGACTGGACGAGACCTTCTCCATCAATCCTGACGGCAAGGGCACCACACCGCAGAACATCACCCTGCAGAACTGCATAATAGGCCAGGGACTGATGACCCACTCGGCTGGCGGACTGATGCAGAGCGACAGTATCACGCTCTACCGCAACCTCTATGTAGATAACTCCACCCGAAACAACAAGGTGAAGGGACGCAACCAGTATGCCAACAACATCGTCTATAACTGGAAGAATGGTGCTTACATCATGGGCGGCGACTCAGAGGGCGACTCGTACTGCAACATTCAGTCGAACCTCTTCATCAACGGCCCCGCCGTGGGCGGAGCTGCCTTCACAGGCGGCAACTCCAACTTCCACTGCTATGGAGCCGACAACTGGCAGGACAGCAATCGCGACGGCATCTATGACCCGTCTATCATCACAGACTACAATGCTGCCGACGTGCAGAGCAGTCCATACCCCTACCCTGCCCTCGAACTCTGGGCCGGCAACCAGCTCATCGAGCTGTCGCTGCCGACGGTTGGTGCCTCGCTGCCCTATCGCGACATGGCCGACTGCTACATGGTGGACGAGGTGATGTCGTTCGGAACAAGCGGCGCCCTCATATCAAACGAGGAGACCCTCGTCTATGGCGCACCCAGCACCTGGAACGTATGGCAGGGCAACACCCGCACTGACACCGACCACGACGGCATGCCCGATGCATGGGAGCAAGCCCACGGAACCAACCCCAGCGTCAACGATGCCATGACCATAGCCGCCAACGGCTATGCCAACATCGAGAACTACATCAACAGCATAACCGTAGAAGACCGCGACCTCTTCCTGCGCACACCCGTGGCACTCGAGCAGACCTCGGCCACCAGCACCACCGTCAGGCTGTCGTGGCGCGACTACACCTATGCCGAAGAGGGATTTGTCGTCGAGATTGACAAGGGCAACGGCTTTGAGGAAGCAGGACGCACCGCAGCCAACGCCACCTCGTACACCATCACAAGCCTGGAGAGCGGCAAGAGCTACCCCGTGCGCGTCAAGGCTTTCAGCACAGCACTCAACATAGAGAGCGCATACGCCGCCATCAGTGCTGACACCCGTCTGCCCGACGTGGGTGTCATCGACATAGACACCTACGTGCCCGATGCCACCAACACCATCGAGGCCGACAAGAACATACTGATTGACAGCCCGACGGACATGACCTTAACGATATACCAGACCATTGCTCCCACCAACGTGGTGGTCAACTCGCCTGCACACATCACCATCAACGGCAACGGCAACATAGGTGGCAGCGGCTCGATGAACAAGGCTGGCGAGGGCACGCTGACACTGCAGACCGACAACACCTACACCGGTGCCACCGTCCTGCACGAGGGCGTGCTGGAGTTTAGCACACTGAAGAACGGAGGCATGGCCTCCAGCCTCGGTGCCGGCATCAAGGACGCACAGAACTGGATAATGGACGGCGGCACCTACCGCTACACTGGCGGCACAACCACCACCGACCGCTCGGCCAAGCTGACACGCCAGACCGCACTTGAGATAGCGGGCAGCAGCGCCACGGTGACGATGAACGGAGCCATAGAGGGCTCGGCCGGACTCGTCATCGACGGCAAGGGGCAGATAAGCGTGGGCAACACCGCCTTCTTCAGCTATACAGGCAACACCACGCTGCGCGGAGGCACTCTGTACCTCAGCACCACCGACATAGCCAAGGCCGGTATAGGCAAGTCGCCACGTCTCATTATGGCAGGCGGTACGCTCAAGACCAAGGGCGAGACCAGCGGCTACGAGACCTACTCCTTCCCCATCGAGGTGCAGGAGAACACCACCAGCATATTCGCTCCTAACCGCAACTGCTACATAAACAACGCGGTGACGGGCAACGGTACACTGCAGCTGAACATCCCATACCTGCGCGAATACGTGCAGGGCGACTGGAGCGGCTTCAGCGGACGGCTCGTGGCCAATGGCGTCTCGACAGACAGCCGCGGCTCGCTGCTGCTGCTCGACAAATCGCCAGCTATGGACAACACCATCATCGAACTGCGCGGCAACACCAACCTGTGCTACTGGAGCACTAACGGCAACCTGACCATCGGTGGACTGTCGGGCACCAGCGGCACCTATCTGAACGGTTCCAGCAAGCAGACCAACAACTTCACCTGCACATGGAGCGTGGGCTCTGCCAACAGCGACGAGACCTTCGCAGGCATCATCAACAACTGGTCGTGCTCTGGCAGCGGCCATACAGGCACCGTCAACATAAACAAGGTGGGCACCGGCACATGGCGGCTCACAGGCACCAACGACTACAAGGGCACAACGGCCGTCATAGGCGGCACGCTGGTGGTCAACGGCAAGAACAACGGCACGGGTGCCGTATCGGTGCGCAACGGGGCTACCCTGGCTGGCAAGGGCACCATAGCAGGTGCCGTGACCGTGCAGAACGGTGGCACACTGCTGGCAGGCGACACCCTCATCAACAAGACCGGACTCACACTCAACGGCGGACTGACCCTGCAGGGCGGAGCCCAGGTAGAGATACCCGTCTATGCCGACGGCAGCGGGCAGCGCGCCAACAAGCTGACCCTGAAAGGCAACGTCAACATAAACGGTGCCACGCTGGTGGTCAATCTGGCCAATGCCCAGGGCGGACTCGTCAACGATGTCAACATGCCGGTACTGGTGCTTAGCGGCGCTACCGTCACGGGCACGGGCTTCACGTCAATAGAACCCGAGCGGCCCAGTGCCACGCAGAAGTGGGACACCAGCGACCTGCTGACCAAGGGCTGGCTGCGCGTGGTGGAAGATGCCTCGGGCATAGGCGCCACCGAGGCCGAAGCCACGAAGGCCGACACCAGGGCATACAAGCTGAACGGACAGCGAACCAATGCTGCCGACGCAAAAGGCATATACATCAGCAACGGCAAGAAACACATTGCAAGATAGACTGAGATGACCAAGACACATATAATATTAATGTGGGCCTGTGCAGGTCTGATGCTGCTGTCTGCGTGCGGACAGCAGCATCAGGCAGAGACCATGGCCGACGACTATCTGGAACAGAACGCGCGCCAGATAGACAAAATGCAGCACCGCAAGTTCCTTGACCTCGACAGCACCAAGCTCATCACCGACAGCGCCGTGGCTGCGCTGCGCGCCTACAACCACCCACGCATGAAGCAGACTGGCGACCCCGACGCACCCGCCACATCAGGCCGCATGCTCTATGTGCTGCCCATGCGCTACTACTACGATGGCGAACAGGAGCGCGTCACCTTCTACCTCGACGAACAAATGCAGCACATCGTAGCTGTCAGGTAAAAAAATACAGAAGAAATACATGAGTGAATACATCGACCTGCACGGCGTAAGGGTCAACAACCTGAAGAACATCTCACTGCAGCTGCCGCGAGGAGAGTTCATTGCCGTGACGGGTGTCAGCGGCAGCGGCAAGTCGTCGCTGGCTTTCGACACGCTGTATGCCGAAGGCCAGCGTCGCTATGTGGAGAGCCTGAGCAGCTATGCCCGCCAGTTCCTCGGCCGCTTGGACAAGCCAGAATGCGACTACATCAAGGGGCTGCCGCCTGCCATAGCCATCGAGCAGAAGGTGTCGGCACGCAATCCGCGCTCCACCGTGGGCACAACCACAGAGATTTACGAGTATATGCGTCTGCTCTTCGCACGCATAGGACGCACCTACTCTCCCGTCAGCGGACAGGAGGTGAGGAAGCATACACCCGAGGACGTGGTCAGACAGGTAGGCCAGTTCTCGCCAGGCACGCCATTCCTGCTACTGTCGCCTATCAGCTTTCCTGCCGACCGCACACTGCGCCAGCAACTGAACACCTACGTACTGCAAGGCTATTCGCGCATTATGCGAGGCGATGTTCCCGGCTCAGTGACGAGGATCGACGACTATCTGAACGAAACTCCACAGGGGGAAGAGCGGCCTACCGAGACACTCTACCTCGTAATAGACCGGCTGAGCGCCAGCAACGACAAGGATGTGCTGGCGCGGCTGACCGATTCCACCGAGACCGCCTTTTTCGAGGGACACGGCCAGTGCCGGCTGATGGTACTGCCGGCAGGCCTCTGCTATGACTTCTCCACACGCTTCGAGGCCGACGGAGTCAGCTTTGAGGAGCCAACCGACCAGCTCTTCTCGTTCAACTCGCCGGCAGGCGCCTGCACCGAGTGCCAGGGCTTCGGCAACATCATCGGCATAGACGAACACCTCGTCATACCCGACACGGCACTGAGCGTGTACGACGGCTGCGTGCAGTGCTGGCATGGCGAGAAGATGAAGATGTGGAAAGAAGAGTTCTGCCGCCAGGCTGCACGCTACGACTTCCCTATCTTCGAGCCATACTACTCGCTCACCGCGGAACAGAAGGACATGCTGTGGCACGGCTTTTCCAGCCCCCGCCGCCCCGCCGACTCGCATATTGCAGAACAGCCGCTGTCGTGGGACGACGGCCCTGAGCCTTGCATAGACAACTTCTTCCAGATGTTGCGCGAGAACCAGTACAAGATACAATACCGCGTAATGCTGAGCCGCTACCGTGGCCGCACGATATGCCCGCGCTGCCGTGGCAGCCGCCTCAAGATAGAGGCTACATACGTCAAGATTGCCGGCCTCAGCATCTGCGACCTGGTGGAAATGCCCGTGGCACGGCTGGCCGAATGGTTCGAACAGCTGCCCACGCTACTCACGCCACAGGAACAGCAGATAGCCCAGCGGCTGCTGGCCGAAATAGGCTCGCGCATTGGCTTCCTGCTTGACGTCGGTCTCGGCTACCTCACGCTGGGCCGTCGCAGCAACAGCCTGTCTGGAGGCGAGAGCCAGCGCATATCGCTATGCACGTCGCTCGGCTCGTCGCTGGTGGGCTCGCTCTACATACTCGACGAGCCAAGCATAGGCCTGCACAGCCGCGACACACAGCGTCTGATAAGCGTACTGCACAAGCTGCAGCAGGCCGGCAACACCGTGGTGGTGGTGGAACACGACGAGGAGATAATGCGAGCTGCCGACCAGCTGGTCGATGTGGGGCCAGACGCCGGCCGGCTTGGCGGCGAGATAGTATTCCAGGGACCAACGTCAGACATAACGCCGCAGACAGCCGAGCAGTTCCCCGGCAGCCACACGCTGCGCTACCTGACCCACCAGGAGCTACTGCCACTGCCAGGCAGCCGACGACCGTGGAACAAGAAGATACGAGTGGTTGGCGCCAGAATGAACAACCTGAAAGGCATAAGCGTGGATATTCCGCTGAACGTGATGACCGTAGTGACCGGTGTCAGCGGCAGCGGCAAGTCGTCGCTCATAAAGGGCGTGTTCTTCCCCGCACTGAAGCGCCGCCTGGGCGAGGTGTATGACGCGCCTGGCGACTACCAGCGCCTTGAGGGCGACATCGAGTCAGTATGCCACGTAGAGTTTGTTGACCAGAACCCCATCGGCAAGAGCACACGATCCAACCCCGCTACCTACATAAAGGCATACGACGCCATACGAGAGCTGATGGCCAAACAGCCACTGGCACAGCAGATGGGCTTCACGCCACAGTACTTCTCGTTCAATGCCGACGGCGGTCGCTGCGAGGAGTGCAAGGGAGCCGGTGTGATAACAGTAGAGATGCAGTTCATGGCCGACCTTGTGCTGACGTGCGACAGCTGCCACGGCCATCGCTTCAAACAAGACATCCTCGACGTGCGCTACCACGGCATGAACATCGACGACATACTCAACATGACCATCGACGAGGCCCTGCTCTTCTTCCGCTCACATGCCGACGACAGCGAGGCCGTCACCATCAGCCGCCGACTGCAGCCACTGGCCGATGTCGGACTGGGATATATCAAGCTCGGCCAGAGTTCTTCCACACTCTCAGGCGGCGAGAACCAGCGCGTCAAGCTGGCCTACTACATCAGCCAGGAACGCCAAGACCCTTCGCTCTTCATCTTCGACGAGCCCACCACAGGCCTGCATTTCCACGACATTCAGCGCCTGCTCTCAGCCATGAACGCCCTAATACAGCGAGGCCACACCATCCTGATCATTGAGCACAACCTCGATGTCATCAAGATGGCCGACCACGTCATCGACCTCGGCCCCGAGGGAGGCGACCGCGGTGGCAACCTTGTCGTGGCCGGAACACCAGAGCAAGTGGCCGCTTGCCAGCAGAGTCTGACAGGGCGCTACCTGAGCCCGAAACTGCATGCTGTGTAGCCACACAATTAGCCAAGCAAGCAGTCCGTTTTTCTTGACCTATGTTCAGAGTGTAAAAAACACAACATTTTTAACATTTTAGAACTCCCAAGTAATCAGTACTTTGCGAAAAAGTTACAGAATAGCATAAAAAAAGTACTTAAAAAATTTGGTCGTATCTTAAAAAAAGTACTACCTTTGCAACGTCAAACAGAAAGAACGACCAAAACACTGGTCTGACAGGAAGGGCGACAGAAAGAGACAAATAACATTATCAACAAATAATTAAAATTTCAAATCAAAATGAAAAAGTTCGCTTTTATGTTCGTGGCCATGTCTGCCATGATGATTGCTTCTTGCGGTGGTAACAAAGAGCAGGCTCCCGTGGAGACTGAGGAGATTGAGACCGTTGACAGCGCTGCCATCGACAGCCTGGTTGACAGCACTGCAGTTGACAGCGTTGCTGAGAACATCTAATTCGCAGACTAATCTGACAAGGCAATTCTCACCCTAACAATTGAGATAAGACTATGACGCCCGACCTCTGGCCGGGCGTCATTTTTTTTGTCATACACCAACACTTTGCTACTACAAACTCAAAAAAAAGACATCACCTTGCGGTAATGTCCATTCTTGTTGGGTGCCCGGTGGGACTCGAACCCACGACATTCAGAACCACAATCTGACGCTCTAACCAACTGAACTACGGGCACCATGTCTGCCTCCATTGCTGAAAGCGGGTGCAAAGGTAGGTGTTTTTTGTGGAATGACCAAACTTTTTTACGGAAAAATGAAAAAAAACTTTTTCTTCTGAGTCAAACTCCTTTTCCCTTTTGACATGTGACAGCTTTTGTCTATATTTGCAGCGCAAAACTCCACCATTCAAAAATCCCCCAACCTCCTATACTCATAAACTCCAAAACCACACGAATGACTAACGAGAAAATGTTCCTGCGCGCACGCGCTGCAGCGCGATCCATAGCCTTGATGGACGACGACGAGCGTATGCAGATACTGCGCGACGTGGCCGACGAGACAGACAGCAGGCAGGCTGAGCTGTTAGAGGCCAACCGTCAGGACCTGGAGCGCATGTCAAAAGACAATCCGCTATACGACCGACTGCAGCTGACAGCCGAGCGCCTTGCTGCCATTTCCTCCGACATGCGGCATGTGGCCGCCCTGCCGTCGCCTTTAGGCCAGACGCTTGAACAGCGCACGCTGCCCAACGGGCTGCGACTGAAGAAGCAGTCGGTGCCCTTCGGCGTGATAGGCATAGTGTACGAGGCCCGTCCCAACGTGACCTTCGATGTGTTCTCGCTCTGCTTCAAGAGCGGCAACGCTTGTCTGCTGAAGGGCGGCAAGGATGCCGACCATAGCAACCGCGCCGCTGTCAGCCTGATTCGCAGTGTGCTGGAGCGCCACGGGGCCGACCCCGACGCTGTGCAGCTGCTGCCTGCCACACACGAGGCCACAGGAGAGCTGCTCGCCGCCGTGGGCCAGGTTGACCTGGTCATTCCGCGCGGGTCGAGGCGGCTGATTGACTACGTACGCCAGACGGCCAAGGTGCCTGTGATAGAGACCGGTGCCGGCGTGGTCAACACGTATGTGGATAGCGAGGCCGACACAGACATGGCCACGAGAATAGTGCTGAACGCCAAGACGCGTCGGGTCAGCGTGTGCAACGCGCTCGACTGCCTCATAGTACATCAGGCGATGCTGCCACACCTATATAATATATGTGAGCCGCTGGCCGAGAAGCATGTCACCATATATGCGGACGAGAGGGCATATACTGCGCTGAACGGCTCTTATCCTTCAGCCTTGCTGCAACATGCCACGCAGGAGAGTTTCGGCACAGAGTTCATGGACTACAAGATGGCAATTCGCACCGTAGATAGCCTGCAAGAGGCACTGGACCACATTGCCCGCTACGGCTCTGGCCACAGCGAGGCCATCGTGACACGCGACGCCGCGGCCGCACGCCAGTTCCAACGTCAGGTGGATGCCGCCTGCGTCTATTGGAACGCCCCCACCTCATTCACCGACGGAGCGCAGTTTGGACTGGGCGCAGAAATAGGCATCTCCACACAGAAGCTTGGCGCCCGCGGCCCGATGGGACTGAGGGAGATATGCACCTACAAGTGGCTGATCGAGGGTGAAGGACAGACGAGGGCGTGATGGAGAATTGACAATTGACAATTGATAATTGATAATTATGAAGACATTTTTCAACGTTGAAGACCTGGGCGATCTGCGTCAGGCACTCGAGGAAGCTCAAGAGGTGAAGCGCGACCGCTTCAGCCACCAGCAGCTCGGCAAGAACAAGACACTGCTGATGATCTTCTTCAACAACTCGCTGCGCACGCGCCTCAGCACACAGAAGGCTGCCATGAACCTGGGGCTGAACGTGATAGTGCTTGACGTGAACGCCGGAGCATGGAAGCTGGAAACCGAGCGCGGCGTCATTATGGACGGCGACAAGAGCGAACATCTCTTAGAGGCAATACCCGTGATGGGCTGCTATTGCGACCTGATAGGTGTGCGCTCATTTGCCGGACTGTCAGACCGCGAATACGACTATGCCGAGACGGTGGTGCAGCAGTTTGTGCGCTACAGCGGAAGGCCAGTGTTCGCCATGGAGACGGCCACGGTACATCCCCTGCAGGCGTTTGCCGACCTCATAACCATTGAGGAACACAAGCCCGTGGAGCGGCCAAAGGTGGTGCTGACATGGGCGCCCCACTGCCGCGCACTGCCACAGGCCGTGCCCAACAGCTTTGCACAGTGGATGCTGGCTGCACCCGACGTTGACCTGGTGATAACACACCCCGAGGGCTACGAGCTGGATCCACAGTTCACCCGCGGCGCCACAATAGAATACGATCAGCGCAAAGCATTCGCAGGCGCCCACTTCATCTATGCCAAGAACTGGAGCAACCCTGGCGTGACCTGTCCTGCCGACTACGGCAAGATAACGAGCAAGGACCCGACATGGACCGTTGACAGCCAACACATGGCGTGGACAGACAATGCCTTCTTCATGCACTGTCTGCCCGTGCGGCGCGGCCTGATTGTTACCGACGACGTCATAGAGGGTACACACTCGCTGGTCATACCCGAAGCAGCCAACCGCGAGATTTCCGCTCAGGTTGTCATCAAGCGAATGCTGGAAGAATTGAAGATTGAAAATTGAAGATTGAAAATTGAAGATTGAAAATTGAAAATTGAAAATTGAAAATTGATAATAAATAATTAACTATGGAGAGAACTTGGAGATGGTTTGGCAAGAAAGACAAGATCACCCTTGCGCAACTTAGGCAAATCGGCGTAGAGGGTATAGTGACCGCCCTGCACGACGTGCCTTTAGGCGAGGTGTGGACCCGCGAGAAGATACGCGAACTCAAAGAGTACATCGAGAGCTTTGGCATGCGTTGGAGCGTGGTGGAGAGCCTGCCCGTGACAGAGACCATCAAGTATGGCGGCCCCGACCGCGACGAGCAGATAGAGGTCTATAAGCAGTCGATGAGGAATCTGGGCGAGGAAGGCATCCGCTGCATCTGCTACAATTTCATGCCCGTGCTCGACTGGGCACGCACCGACCTGCTGCACCAGAACCCTAACGGCTCGACAAACCTCTACATGGACTGGGGGGCCTTTGCCTACTTCGACATTTACATTCTGAAGCGTGCCGAAGCCCGTGCCGACTGGGATGCCTTCTCCAAGCGCCATGCCAATTGGCACCGTGACCTCGTGGCAGAGGCCGATGCCATGGCAAAGGATGCCACCCCGGAAAGCGACCACGCTCTGGTGGAGAACATCGTCATCAAGACGCAGGGCTTCGTCAGCGGCAACTTCAAAGAGGTCGATGCCGCTCCCGTTGAGAAGTTCCGCCAACTACTGGCACTCTACAAGGGCATAGGCAAGGAGCAGCTGCAGGCCAACATGAAGTACTGGCTGGAAGCCATCATGCCCGTGTGTGAGGAGTACGACATCAACATGTGCGTACACCCCGACGACCCACCCTACCCTGTCTTCGGACTGCCACGCATCGTGGGCAATGCCGAGGACATACGCTGGTTCCTCAACGCCGTCCCCAACCGTCATAACGGCCTGACGTTCTGTGCAGGTAGCCTGTCGGCAGGCGAACATAACGACGTGCCGGCCATGGCCCGTGAGTTTGCTGACCGCACCCACTTCGTACACCTGCGCTCCTGCCACATCTTCCCCAACGGCAACTTCACCGAGGCCAGCCATCTGGGCGGTCGTGCCGACCTGGTGCAGCTGGTACACATCTTCGAGGAGGCCGAGCGTCAGGGCAAGTGCAACAGCGGCCGTCGGCTGCCCATGCGCGTTGACCACGGCATGACGTTCACCGACGAGCCCGGCGGTGTGATGGACGAGACCAGTCACGGCCACAACTCAGGCTACACCCTGCTGGGCCGTATGTTTGCCATGGCACAGGTGCAAGGCCTGATGGCTGCCATCGACCGCGAAATGGGCATCGAGTACAAGCAGCCTGGCTTCTTCGACTAAGCGAAGAAACACAGCGTCAACAAAACAACAACCAATAAGACAACACAGAAGAGACATGAAAAACCTGTTTGACATAGAGGGCAACGTGACCGTCATCACCGGCGGTACGGGCGTGCTGGGACGCGCCATTGCCGACTATCTGGCACAGAACGGAGCCAAAGTCATCATCATGGGCCGCAAGGAGGACGTGGGCCAGCAGATAGTGGCCGACATCAAGGCCAAGAGCGGCGAGTGCGAGTTTGTGAAGACCGACGTGATGAACGCCGCCGTGGTGCAGGAGAACTGCGACTACATCGTGGACAAATACGGCCGCGTGAATACGCTGCTCAACGCTGCCGGAGGCAACATGCCCGGAGCCACCATCGCTCCTGACAAGACCTTCTTCGACCTCGACGCAGCACAGTTCTCGCGCGTCTTGGAGCTGAACCTCACCGGCACCGTCATTCCCACGCAGGTCTTCCTGAAGCCGATGGTGAAGCAGGGACGCGGCAGCATTATCAACTTCTCGTCCATGGCGGCGTTCCGTCCCATGACGCGCGTGTGCGGCTATGCCGCTGCCAAGGCCGGCATCAGCAACTTCACGGCCTACATGGCCACCGAGTGCGCAAAGAAGTTCGGCGAGGGCATACGCGTCAACGCCATAGCCCCGGGCTTCTTCATCACCGAGCAGAACCGTGCGCTGCTGACCAACCCCGACGGCACCTACACGCAGCGCGGACAGGACGTGATACGCCAGACACCCTTCGGCCGCATGGGCGAGCCCGAAGAGCTGTGCGGCACCATACACTACCTGATGTCTGAGGCTTCGCGCTTCGTCACCGGCACGGTGGCTGTGGTTGACGGCGGCTTCAACGTCTTCGCCATGTAGCCTGTGTATTAGAAAACTTTAACACAACTATCCAGCTGTAGAATCGAATATTTTCAAGCAAAGAACAAAAAGGCTGAGAAAAACGCCATTCTGAGACACATTCTCTATAACGCTGTACATCAGACTGTTAGCAAAACAGCAGCCTTTTTGCCTCGCAACTGAGGCCCCGCTACACCGCAACTGAGGCCCCGTTACACCGCAACAGAGGCCCCGTTACACTGCAATGGAGGCCATTTTACTACCCAACGGAGGCCCCATTGCGATGCAAGGGAGGCTCAGTTGCAATGGAGTGAAAACATCGTTGCCGCACACAGCAGCAAAAATCCGTCGGTCTGTGGAACCATTTTCCACAACCGACGGATTTTTCCGTTCTAAATTTGCAGAAAACTCTGCACAGTGTTAGGCATGCGTTACTTCACCGTCACCTGCCGTCCGTTGCAGATGTATATGCCCGGGCTTGTTTGTAAGTATTCTTATGGTTTCGTCAAACTCGGCGATGATTTCTTGTAACTTGGGATTGGATTTCTGAACTATGAGGGCAGCGAAATTTTTGTTTTCTCCCTCCTTCACTTCGGCAGTCTCCATCACATAGGCTTCTCGATTACCGTATGAATTAAACCACCGTATAAACAAGCGAGCGCGAAACTCCTGCTTGCCGTCGCCAGTCTCACATATATACAATAGTATTTCTGGGTTGGCTGTAAAGAATGCCTCAATGATACAAAGGACTGTCATGCGCAACTTCTGGTCAAGTGGGGATGCCGAACCAGACTCGTTAATAATAAGAAACTGGTACGCCCCTGTCTCCCATATAGAAAAGTCGTCCATGAATCCAATCTTATAAACGGCTCCATGGTCAGTCTTAAAAAAGTAATACCTTTCCGTTGTGTTCCAAACGGTATATGGTGAAATCAGATTAATTCGTGACAGGTCTAATACGTTCACGTCAGAAAACTACTTTGAGTTGATTATTGCGCATTTCTGCCAATTCCAGCACAGCCTGCTCCTCCCACTCATGCTTTTTACGGAGTGATTCGCGGAAAGCGGCGATAATTTCGTCACGCGTACGTTTTTTGACAGTTACAGGTGTCATTACCATTCCTTTTTATACTGCTTGTTATTATTGTTACATAAAATGTGCGTGCATCGCACTGTACGACTGCAAAAGTACGACAAATAATCCGAACCGCAAAGCGATTTGATTATTTTCTCTGTTTTTTCCCTCATTCAGAGTATAAAAGTGGAAATAATTGCAGAGAAATTTGGCAGAACAAGCAAAAACTGCTACTTTTGCAAATAAAAATGACATACTCATGAAAAAGACATTTTACGCCGCACTGATACTGTTTGGCGCTATGGTGGCAGCCATGCAGCCCGACAAGACCACCACCATCTTCATGATTGGCGACTCGACAATGGCCAACAAGGGCGGCATAGACAAGGGCAACCAAGAACGCGGTTGGGGCATGGCACTGCAAAGCTGCTTCGACGACAACATCGTCGTTGACAATCATGCCGTCAATGGCCGCAGCACCCTCTCGTTCATAAACGAGGGGCGATGGGACAAGGTGAAGGAAAAGATGAAGCCGGGCGACCTGGTAGTAATCCAGTTCGGACACAACGACGAGAAGCCAAACGCCGACCGCCATACTGACCCGGGCTCAACCTTCGACTACAATCTGGCAAAGTTCATACGCGAAACGCGCGAGCTGGGAGGTGTGCCCGTGCTGATGAACTGCGTGGTGAGACGCAAGTGGGAGCCGACCACTTCGGCCGAGGCGGCCGAGGCGCTGGGCAAGAACATCGACGACGAAGCGCTGCGCTCCACCACCGCAACGGCAACAGGCAGTGCCGACAGCGACTCGCTGGTGTTCATAGATACCCACGGCCTGTACAGAGTGGCTCCGCGAGATGTGGCCGCGCGCATGCACTGCCCATACGTGGATGCCAACAAGATAACGGAAGACCTGGAACGCGGATTAGGCGTGGAAGGCTCGCGCAAGCTGCACATGAATTTCCTGCCCGGCGAAGAGCCAAGCGTGCCCAAAGGACGACAGGACAACACCCACTATAACGTGCATGGAGCCCAGGTGGTGGCACGCCTGCTGGCCGACGCCATGTGCAAAGAGCTGCCCTTGCTGGCAAAGTATAGGGTAAGCTATGACCTGAGCGTTGACCGGAACGGCAGGGGCGACTTCCTGTCGCTGGCCGACGCAATAGCCAGCGTGCCTGAAGGCAAGAAGGTGTCAATACAGGTGCTGGGCGGAAAATGGGAGCGCCCAACGCTGACGAAGAAACAGCAGAAAAACATCAGCATAACACTGCGTATGGGAGCGAGGTACATTGAAGATTGAACATTAATGATGGAATAATCTTATAAACTTTTATCCTTTTAACCTTTCAACTTTTATATGAAACTGGACGGACGACGCGAAAGCACAAACGTAGAAGACCGCCGTGGCATGAGCGGCGGCGCGAAAGCCTCAATGGGCATTGGCGGTATCATCATCGCCGGCATACTGACGCTGCTGATGGGCGGCAACCTGGGCGACGTGGTGAGCAACGTGGGACAGCAGGTCATACAACAGCAGATGACAGCCAACGCTGGCACAGGAGGCGAATTCACCGAGGAACAGGAAGAGCAGGCGAAATTCTGCCGACAGGTGCTGGCCAGCACCGAGGACGTGTGGACCAAGGTGTTCCAACAGATGGGACGCACATACACACCACCTACGCTGGTGCTCTTCACCGGCTCTGTGCAGAGCGCGTGCGGCGGAGCCACATCGCAGGTGGGACCGTTCTACTGCTCTGGCGACCAGAAACTGTACATTGACATATCCTTCTTCGAACAGATGGAGAAGCAGCTCGGAGCCCCAGGCGATTTTGCACGTGCCTACGTCATCGCACACGAGGTGGGACACCATGTGGAGTATCTGCTCGGCACGCTTGACAAGGCCCACCAGCAGATGAGCCGACTAAACAGCACCGAGGCCAACAAGGTGAGCGTCAGGCTGGAACTACTGGCCGACTACTACTCTGGCGTATGGGCCCACTATGAGCAACAGATGTTCGGTTCGCTTGAAAAGGGTGACCTGGAGGAAGCCATCAGCTGTGCACACCAGATAGGCGACAACTATCTGCAGAAGTCGCAGCGCGGCTATGTGCAGCCAGAGACTTTCACTCACGGCACCTCTGAGCAACGCATGAAATGGCTTAAGCTGGGCTACGACACGGGCAACATGCAGACCACCACTTTCGACAAGAGCGACGCCCAGCTATGACATGAATTAAGAGTTTAGAATTAAGAATTTAGAATTTTCGCCTTCGGCAAGTAGGAATTATGAATTAAGAGTTACAATGCGCAGCTTAATTCTTAATTCTTAATCGCAGCGAAGCGAGAACAACTCTTAATTCTTAACTCTAAACTCTTAATTCCGAAGGAGCCCCATTTCGCGGGCTTTCTTCATCAGCAGCTGCATCAACGGCTCGCGCTCGTTGGGCACTGTGTTGTCAAGGACAGCGTCCTTCAGTGTCTGCTTCAGCATTCCCACCTCGCGCGACGGCTGCAAGCCGAACAGCTGCATTATCTCGTTACCATCGATGACGGGCTGCAGCAAGCGCTTGTAGTCCTTCTCCCTCAGGTCGGCCAGCTTCTCGCGCACCATGCGGAAATTCTCAAGGAACAATCTCTTCCTGCCCTCGTTCTTCGATGTTATGTCGGCTTCGCACAGCGTCATCAGGTCGTCTATGTCGTCGCCGGCATCGTTCAGCAGACGCCTGACGGCACTGTCGGTCACCTCCTCGTCGGCAATGACTATGGGGCGCATGTGCAGGTCAACCAGCTTCTGCACATATTTCATCTCAGCTCCCATGGGCAGTTTCAGACGGCGGAAAATCTGCGGCACCATCTTCGCACCTATATAATTGTGGTTGTGGAAGGTCCATCCAACGGCAGGTTCCCAGCGCTTGCTCTTCGTCTTGCCTATGTCGTGCAGCAGGGCCGCCCAGCGCAGGTAAAGCCCCACCCCGTCCCCCCCTTGGGGGAGGCTGCTGACATTCTCTAACACCTCCAGCGTGTGGTAGAAATTGTTCTTATGGGCACGGCCGTTGCGCTGCTCCACGATGTCGAGGGCAGAGACTTCGGGCAGTATTATCTGCATTAGTCCGCAGCGCTGCATAAGCTCCAGCCCTATGCTGGGGTGTCTGGCCATCATGATCTTGTTCAGCTCCACCTCTATGCGCTCGCCACTCACTATCTTTATGCGGTCAGCCATACGCGTCAGTGCTGCGAAGGTTTCGTCTTCTATCTGGAACTGCAGTTGGGTGGCAAACCGTATGCAGCGCATCATGCGTAGCGGGTCGTCGCTGAAGGTGACACCCGGCTCCAAAGGTGTGGCGATGATACCATCTTTCAGGTCACGAATGCCATTGAAGGGGTCAACCAGCTGGCCAAAGCGCCGCTCGTTGAGGCAGATGGCCATGGCGTTGATGGTAAAGTCGCGGCGGTTCTGGTCGTCCTCCAGGGTTCCGTCCTCGACGTGCGGCTTGCGAGAGTCGTGGCTGTAGCTCTCCTTGCGCGCGCCTACAAACTCTATCTCCTGTCCGTGCCACTTCACCTGCGCCGTTCCGAATGAGCGGAACACCGACAGGTGGGCTCCGCGTCCCAGCGCCTTTTTCAGTTCCTCGGCCAGGCGTATGCCGCTGCCAACGGTCACAACGTCAACATCGTTGCAGGGACGTTCCAAGAAGATGTCGCGCACGTAGCCGCCAACCACGTAGCACTCCTGTCCCATACTGTCGGCCGTGCGTCCTATCAGGTGAAACAGCTCTGTGTCGAGTATCTCGGCCAGTGCCTCGTCGCTATACAGTTTCATGTCAGTTTATTGCAGTTTTCCGGCCTCGCCGAGATACGAATCCTTGAAGCCGAGGAAATAGAGTACGCCGTCCAGTCCGATGGTGTTGATGCTCTGCTGAGCATTGGCCACAACGCGCGGCTTGGCGTGGAAAGCGATGCCGAGTCCGGCCTCTGACAACATGGGCAGGTCGTTGGCACCGTCGCCCACGGCGATGGTCTGCGCCAGGTTCACCTTCTCCACCTGGGCTATAAGCTTCAGCAGCTCCGCCTTGCGGTGGCCGTCAACCACCTCGCCCACGTAGCGGCCGGTCAGCTTGCCCTCGTCGTCTATCTCCAGCTCGTTGGCATAGACATAGTCTATGCCGTAGCGCCGCTGAATATACTCGCCAAAGTAGGTAAACCCGCCACTCAGTATGGCAATCTTGTAGCCCGTGCGCTTCAGCACCTCCATCAGCCTGTCAACACCCTCAGTGATGGGCAGGTGTTCGGCTATGTCCTGCATGACGCTCACGTCCAGCCCCTTCAGCAGGGACACACGGCGGGTGAAGCTCTCCTTGAAGTCTATCTCGCCCCTCATGGCACTCTCGGTTATGGCCTTCACCTGCTCGCCCACGCCAGCACGGATGGCCAGCTCGTCTATGCACTCGGTCTGTATGAGCGTAGAATCCATGTCGAAGCAGATAAGGCGGCGCGAGCGACGATACATGTCGTCGCACTGCAACGAGAAGTCGAAGCCCATCTCCGACGACAGGTGCATCAGCTCGGCCTGCATCTGCGACCGATCGGCAGGCGTGCCGCGCAGCGAGAACTGTATGCATGCGCGAGTCTTGCCTGCGGGATGCTTAATGCTCTTGCGACCCGTCAGCCTGAGAATGCTGTCGATGTTCAGTCCCTGTCCGGCTATGACGCGCGTGGCGGCCTCTATCTGCCTGGCCGAAAGCGAGCGCCCCACGAGGGTCAGGATGAAGCGGTTCTTGCCCTGACGGCTCACCCACTGCTCATATTCGTCGTCAGTGACAGGCGAGAAACCAATGTTCACACCCAGCTCTGTAGCCTTGAACAGAAGCTCCTTCATCACCTGGCCCGACACGGCCTCGTTTATACGCATCAGTATGCCCAACGAGAGTGTGCTGTGTATATCGGCCTGGCCTATGTCCAATATGTCAGCGTCATGATTGGCCAGTATGCTCATCACCTCGGTGGTCAGTCCCACACGGTCCTGGCCCGCTATGCGTATGAGTATTTGTTCTTTTCTTGGTTCCATGGTAGCGATTATGTTTTTATGTAGTTTGTCCGGCCTGTTTGTCTTGCAGTCGCCTCTCGGTCAGAGCCGACGTCCCAACTGTCCAACTATGCCTTGCTTCCACTGTGTGAAGTCGCCGGCCATGATATGCCGCCGAGCGTCGCGCACCAGACGCAGATAGAAATTAAGGTTCTGCAGCGAGGCAATCTGCATGGCCAGCAGCTCCTGTGCCTTGAACAGGTGGTGCAGATAGGCCCGCGTGTGAATGCGCGACGTGGTGGGGCCGTCGGCATCTATAGGTTCGAAGCAGTCTTCCCACTTCTTGTTCCTCATGTTCATTGTTCCGTCGTAGGTAAAGAGCAGCGCATTGCGCCCGTTGCGCGTCGGCATAACGCAGTCGAACATATCCACACCACGCTCTATCCCCTCTAACAGGTTCTGTGGCGTGCCCACCCCCATCAGATACCGTGGCCGGTCCTTGGGCAGGATGTCATTCACCACCTCTATCATCTCATACATCACCTCTGTTGGCTCGCCCACGGCCAGGCCGCCGATGGCCGCCCCACCCCCTCCCAACAGCGGGAGCCTATCTGCCACATACTTTGCGGCCTCCTGCCGCAGGTCGCGGTAGGTGCAGCCCTGCACTATGGGGAACAGTGTCTGCTGGTGGCCATAGAGCGGCTCTGTCTCGCCAAACCGACGGATACAACGGTCCAGCCAGCGCTGAGTGAGCATCAACGAGTCGTGGGCATAGCGATAGTCGCTCTGTCCGGGCGGACACTCGTCGAAGGCCATCATAATGTCGGCACCTATCACGCGCTGCGTGTCCATCACGTTCTCGGGCGTGAAGACATGCTTCGAACCGTCGATGTGCGAGCGGAACTCGCAGCCCTCTTCCCTCAGTTTGCGTATGCCTGTCAACGAAAACACCTGGAAACCACCACTATCCGTCAGAATAGGGCGGTCCCAGGTGTTGAATCTATGCAGCCCGCCCGCCTTGCGCAGCGTGTCCAGACCGGGCCTCAGATATAGATGGTAGGTGTTGCCCAGTATTATCTGGGCACCAACCTCTTGTCGCAGCTCCTCAAAATGTACGGCTTTCACGGTGCCCGCCGTACCAACAGGCATGAATATGGGTGTCTCTATCTGTCCGTGGTCGGTGGTTATCAGTCCGGCTCTTGCCTGACTGGCTGTGTCTGTTTTAAGCAGTTCAAACTTCATTTGGCCTCGCTGTTCTGTTCCTCTGGAATGTCAAAGTGCTGCGGGTTGTCAACCAGCTCGTCGGTCAGTGCGAAGCGCCACACGTCCTGCACATTCTCCACATAGTGGAACGTCACCCCCTTCAGGTACATGTCTGGTATCTCCAGTATGTCCTTCTCGTTGTCGCGACAGAGCAAGATGTCTGTTATGCCGGCACGTCGGGCCGCCAGTATCTTCTCCTTGATGCCGCCCACGGGCAGCACCTTGCCGCGCAGGGTTATCTCGCCCGTCATGGCCGTATTCCGGCGCACCTTGCGCTGTGTGATGGCCGAGGCAATGCTGGTGGCTATGGTTATGCCTGCCGAAGGGCCGTCCTTGGGCGTGGCTCCCTCGGGCACATGGATATGCAGCTGCCAGTGGTCGAACAAGCGGTGGTCTATGCCCAGCGTGTCGGCATGGGCCTTGACATATTCCAGCGCCAGCACGGCACTCTCCTTCATCACGTCGCCAAGATTGCCTGTCAGGGTCAGCTTCTGTCCCTTGCCCCTTGAGAGCGATGTCTCAATGAAAAGTATCTCACCGCCCACACTGGTCCAGGCCAGGCCAGTGACTACGCCGGCGTAGCTGTTGCCTTGGTAGATGTCACGATAGAACGGAGCCTTGCCCAACAGGTCGGTCAGGTTGTCGGGCGTAATCTTTAGCGCACCCTGCGAGACCTCCTCGGCGGTCATTATCTTGTATGCCACCTTGCGCAGTGCCTTGTTAATCTGCTTCTCTAACTGGCGCACACCACTCTCACGGGTATAGTTCTCTATTATCTTCTCTATGGCAGCCTTGCTGAAACGGGGCTGCACTGTCTTGTCTAAGTTTAGCCCGGTGTTGTCCAGTTCGCGGGGCACCAAGTGGCGGCGGGCTATCTCTATCTTCTCCTCGGTAATGTATCCGCTCAGCTCTATCACCTCCATGCGGTCGAGCAGGGGCTTGGGTATGGTGCCGAGCGTATTGGCTGTGGCAATGAAGAGTACCTTCGACAGGTCGTAGTCCAGATCAATGAAATTGTCATGGAATGCAGCATTCTGCTCTGGGTCGAGTACCTCAAGCAGGGCCGCGGCTGGGTCGCCGTGCACCGTGGCCTGTGTCACCTTGTCTATCTCGTCCAGAATGAAGACAGGATTGCTTGACCCGGCCTTCTGTATGTTCTTTATTATGCGCCCGGGCATGGCTCCTATATATGTACGGCGATGTCCGCGTATCTCGGCCTCGTCGTGCAGTCCGCCTAACGACACCCGCACATATTTGCGCTTCATGGCATCAGCGATGCTCTTGCCGAGCGATGTCTTGCCCACACCAGGAGGGCCAACCAGACAGAGTATAGGGCTCTTCAGGTCACCGCGCAGCGCCAGCACGGCCAAGTACTCCAGTATGCGCTCCTTCACCTTCTCCATGCCATAGTGGTCACGATCCAGTATGCGTCGCGCTCGCTTCAGGTCAAGGTTGTCCTTGGTGCAGTCATCCCACGGCAGTTCCACCAGCGTCTGCAGATAGTTGAGCCACGTGCTGTATTCCGGACTCTGTTGCGACTCGTTGCCCAGGCGCTCCAGTCCTCTCTGGAATGCCTCGGAGGCATGCTCTGGCCAGTGCTTCTTGGCTGCCTTCTCCTTCAGTTTCTGTACCTCGCTGTCGTCGTCCTCGCCGTGGATAGCCTGCTGCAGGTTCTTTATCTGCTGCCGCAGGAAATAGTTGCGCTGCTGCTCGTCTATGTCGTCGCGCGTCTTGTCGCGTATGTCTGCCTTCAGGTGCTGCAGACCAACCTCACGGTTCAGCAGCTTCAGACAGCCGAAAAGTCTATCCTTGACACCGGGTTGCGACAGCAGGTCCATCTTCTCCTCAATGGTGAACGGCATGTTGGTGCATACGAAGTTAAGCGCCATCACATCGTTGTTGATGTTGTTGATGGCCGAGGCGGCCTCGTTGGGTATCTCGTCGGACAGCATGGCGTAGTCGCGCGTCATCTTCCGCATGTCCTGCAGGGCTGTCTGGAACTCGCGGTCGTGCTTGTCGGGTATGCTCTCTGGCAGGGGTGTCACCTTGCCCATGATATACGGATGACGCTCCTCGCTCAGGCTGTCTATCCTGACCCTGCCGAAGCCCTGCACGATGGTGGCCTGCAGCCCGATGGGCATTGACAACTGCTTCATCACACGGGCATAGACTCCAACGGGATAGAGGTCCTCAAGCTGCGGATCATCTACATCGCTGTCCTTCTGTGTGGCCAGCACTATTATCATGTGATGTTTCTCTGCTCGCTTGACCAGAGCCTGGCTGGCTGGACGCGACACCATGATAGGGGCCACTACACCAGGGAAGAGTACCATGTTCTTCACCGGCATTATTGGCACGTCAGACGGTGTGTCGGTCTTAAGCAGCTCAGTAAAGTCGCCTTCCACGTCGGCTATCATCTGGAAACCATTGGTGGCTGGCTGCATATCAAATATATCAGAGTCTGTGTACATCTTTCTTTGTTGAGAGTTGAGTGTTTAGGGATTTGGGCGGCAAAGTTACGAAAAACCGCTCTAACCGCCAAACATATCGCTTGATTTTTAACTTATCTTTCCCTCCAGAACTCGCGCGTGAAAATGACCAGTACGGTCATAATCTCCAATCGGCCCATCAGCATGAGCATGGACGACAGCCACTTGGTACCGTCGGGCAGACTAGCCCAGCTCATGGCCGGTCCGACGTCGGTCGAAAGCGGGGCACCAACGTTGGCAATGAGGCTAATGGCTATCTGCACGCTGTTGACAAGGTCGATGTCTGACAGCACCATTACAGCTGTGGCTATGAGCAGCAGCAGGATATTGAGCGTGAAGAATGTGGTAAGCTGCGACAGCTTCTCGCGCGACACGGGCTGACCGTCGATGCGCACCGGCAGCATGGCGTTGGGGTGAAGCATATGGTGCAGCTCGCAGCGCATTTGCTTTATCAACATCAGACAGCGCATGCTCTTCAGTCCGCCTGTCGTGCTGCCACCCGAAGCCCCCACCACGCCACACAGAGCCAGCAACAGCCATGTGATATACGGCCATCGGCCTATGTCCTCGGTCATCACACCTGTGGTGGTTAGCATCGACACGACATGGAACAAAGCCGAACGTACAGCATGCTCAACATCGTAGCCGCACGACGAGACAAGCACCGCGGCCACTACGGCTGCTGGCAGTGCAAGGGCTCCGCAATAGAAATGAAACTCCTCGCTATGCCACAAGGCAGAAAGGTGGCGACGGAACAGCGCCATATATAATAATGTGAAGTTGATGCCCGACAGGAACAGGAACAGAATACTAACATACTCCATCGTGGGCGAATGGAACGACGTGAGCCCGTCGTCCTGCGGGGTGAAGCCACCTGTAGCCGTGGTTGACATGGAATAGCAGGCGGCATCAAAGACACTCATGCCGCAAAGCCAGAAGCTGAGCCCACAAAGCATGGTAAGTAACACATAGACGCTCCATATCCACTTGGCACCAGTACTTAGCTTGGGGTGAATGCGCGAACGCATGGGCCCCGTAGCCTCGGCAGCAAACACCCTGACGCTACCGCCTGCCATCGAAGGCAGCAGGGCTATGGTGAAGAACACTATTCCAAGACCGCCTATCCACTGCGTCAGCGACCGCCAGAAGAGCAGACCATGCGGCAAACGCTCAACACAGTCAATCAGCGTGGCACCTGTAGTGGTAAAACCAGACATCGACTCAAAGAAGGCATCGGTCAGGTCTGGCAGCACACCGTAGGACAAATAGGGCAACATGCCAAACGCACTGAACAGCACCCACGCCAACGACACCAGCAGAAAAGCCTCGCGCCGCGAGATGGAGCCACCCGACTGCATACCAGCAGCACTGAAGACTACAGAGCCGATGGCGGTCACAATCACCGACATGAGGAAAGCCATCACGTCGTCTTCGCCATAGCAAAAAGCCATCACAGTACAGACCGCCATGAAGGTTGTCTCTAACCAGAGCAGCGTGCCCAGAACCTTGGATATAATGCGCCAGTTAATCAAAACAATGACGGCACTTTGAAATAGCGTTCCACACGTTTCATGTTCTGTTCGTGGCAGAACACCATCACAATGTCGCCCGCCTGTATCTGCGTGTTGCCGTTGATGAGTATGCCCTGCCCGTTGCGTACCAGTCCGCCAAGGGCAATGCCATGTGGCAGACCAAGTTCCCTGACCGGCTTGCGCGTGACCCGCGCTCCTTCCTGTACCTGCATCTCGGCTACGTCGGCATCGACCACCATCAGCGAACGCAGGTTGCGCACGTTGCTTGGCAGTGTCTGTTGGTAGATATAGCTGGCGGCAGCACTCTTCTTGTTGACAATGGTACCTATGTCTAACTGCTGTGCAGTAGAGATATAGTCGAAGTGTTCCACACGGGCTATCGTCTTGCGCACCCCCAGCTTCTTTGCTGCCAGACAGGCCAGTATGTTGGTCTCGGCGTTGCCCGTCAGTGCCACGAAGGCCTGTGTGCGGCTGATGTTCTCCTCCTGCAGCAGCGACAGGTCGCGGCCGTCGCCGTGTATGACCATAACTGGCGAGTCGCCCAGCAGGGTGTTCAGCTCGTCGCAGCGGGCGGCCTCCATCTCTATGATCTTCACGTTCATATAGTCGGGCGTGGCCAGAGCTGCGCGCAGTGCCGTCTTGCCGCCTCCCATGATGATGACGTTGCTCACATCTTCATACTTCTCCTTGCCCACCACCTCGCGTATGTAGCCAATATACTCTGGCGTGGTCATGAAATAGGCCAGGTCGCCCTGCTGCAACTGGTCCATACCGCCAGGAATGAGTGTGTCGTCGCCGCGCTTCAGGGCCACAATGTGGTATGGGTCGTCAGCACCGCAGATGTCCTTAAGCGGCTGGCCAAAAATTTTGCACTCGGCGCGTAGCTTAATGCCAAGCAACACCAGTGCACCGCCATATACATCCCACCGCTGACGTACCCACGACATCTTCAGGCCGTTCACAATATCGTGAGCCGCCAGCACCTCAGGATATATCAGCTCGTCAATGCCCAGTTGCTGGAAGTGACGGCGATTCTCCTGTCTCAGATACTCATGGTTGTCTATGCGTGCTATGGTCTTATGTGCGCCCAGCTGCTTAGCCAGTGCACAGCACACCAGGTTACGCGTCTCCATGCGCGTCACACCAACAAAGAGGTCGGCACCCTCCACACCAGCCTGTCGCAGGGCGCTGATACTGGTCGGCGCGGCAGGCAGGGTCATCACGTCTATCTGCTGTTCCAGATTGCTCAGGCGCTCGGCATCGTCATCAATAAGCACGCAATTGGTATGCTGTCTGGCAAAAAGTCGTGCCAGATGGCTGCCTACCGAGCCTGCACCTGCAATAACTATTCTCATCCTTTACAATAAAGATTGAAAATTGAAGATGGAAGATTTAAGATTGGAGATTGGAAAGCGGTAGCCGCTCGACCTCTAGTCGCTTGGCTTGTCATAGAAATTATTCACTTTTCACTCTTCACTTTTCACTTAAGACGGCTGCTATTCCCTCTGCATCAAGGCCGGTAATGTGCTGCAGTTGTGCCACAGTGCCATGCTCAACGAACGAGTCGGGTAGTCCGAGACGCACCACACGGGCCTGACAACCATGGTCTGACAGCCACTCAAGCACTGCCGAGCCGAAGCCTCCGTTGCGCACGCCATCCTCTACTGTCACTATCTTCTGGAAGCGACTTCCTATCTCGGCCAGCAACTCTTCGTCCAATGGCTTGGCAAAACGCATGTCATAGTGAGCAACCGACAGCTCAGGGCGGCGACAGGCTATCATGTCGATGGCCTTGGCCGCCTCTGTACCTATGGGACCGAAGCTCAGCACAGCCACGTCGCTGCCCTCTCGCAGACACCGCCCCTTGCCTATGGCCAGCTCGTGCATGGGCACGCGCCAGTCAGACTGCGAGCCTCGGCCGCGCGGATAGCGTATCACCACCGGTCCCTTGCCAGGCAACTGGGCCGTGTACATCATGTGGCGCAGCTCGTGTTCGTCCATGGGTGAGCAAATGGTCAGGTTGGGCACCGGCCGCAGTGCAGCCACGTCGAAGGCTCCGTGGTGTGTAGCACCATCCTCGCCCACCAGTCCAGCCCTGTCTAAGCACAGCACCACGGGCAGGGACAGCAGCGCTACGTCGTGAATGACGTGGTCGAAGGCGCGCTGCGAGAAAGCACTGTATATGTTGCAGAACGGCAACAGGCCATCCTTGGCCATTCCACCAGAAAAGGTTACTGCGTGGCCTTCGGCTATGCCCACGTCAAAGACACGAGCAGGCAGCTCGTGAGCCATGATATTCATCGAACAACCCGTAGGCATTGCCGGCGTAACACCCACAATGTTCTTGTTCTGCAGAGCCAGTTCAAGCAGCGTCTCACCGAAAACATCCTGAAATCGCGGAGGCTGCCCTGGTGTATTCTCACAGATACGCTCGCCCGTGTCCGGATCAAACTTGCCTGGAGCATGCCACAGCGTGGGGTCGGCCTGGGCCACATCATATCCCTTGCCCTTCACCGTATGCAGGTGCAGCAGCTTGGGTCCGCGCATGTCCTTCAGCTGTCGCAGCACACGCACCAGCTCCTTGACGTCGTGACCATTGATGGGACCAAAGTAGCGTATATTCATGCCCTCGAAGATATTCTGCTGATGGCTCAGGGCACTCTTCACTGCATTGCTCAGGCGGATAATGCCCTTGCGGCGATCTTCCTTCAACATGCCGCGACGTCGCATCCACTCCGCCATGCGATAGCGCAGGGCGTTATATGTCTCGTTGGTACTCATATTGATAAGCACCTGCTTCATGCCACCAACCGAGCGGTCTATCGACATATTGTTGTCATTCAGTATGATGAGCAGGTCGTTAGGACTGCTACTCACATTGTTCAGCCCCTCGAAGGCCAGACCACCGCTCATGGCACCATCGCCTATCACGGCCACAACCCGCCGGTCAGTGCCTTCCTGCCGCGCCGCCACAGCCATGCCTAAGGCGGCCGATATGCTGTTACTGGCGTGACCGCAGGCAAAGGTGTCGTACGGGCTCTCTGCCGGCGACGGGAACGGTCTCAGCCCACCCAGCTTGCGATTGGTGTCAAAGCGGTCGCGACGGCCGGTCAGTATCTTATGGCCGTATGCCTGATGGCCCACGTCCCACACTATGCGATCCTCTGGAGTGTTGAAAACATAGTGCAAGGCCACGGTCATCTCCACCGTGCCCAAGCTGGAGGCCAAGTGTCCAGGATTATGCGACAACTGCTCGATAATAAAGTGTCTTAGCTCGTCACACAGCTGAGGTAGCTGATTGGGCGTCAACCGTCGCAACTGCTCTGGACTGTCCATCTGGGTCAACAGACCCTTATGCGTAGTTTCTTCCAAAATAATTTCGTCTGTCTTGTTTTTCAGTTCTTAAGCGGCTGCAAATTTACGCATTTTTTTCTTTATACCAACACATTTCGAAGAAAAATCTGCCACCGCACGAATAAGTTGAAAAATTATTGGCAAACAAATTAGCTTATATCGATTATTTTATGTAGCTTTGCACCGAATTTCTTTCATGCACAACGACTAAACAACCAAAAACAATGAAATAACTAAACACTAAACAGCTATATTAATAACTCAACTAACATGCAAACAAGATTTCTCACAGGGGCTCTGCTTGCCATAGGAACGATGACAGCACAGGCCCAGACCACTGCCCTGACGCAGATGGAGGCACTGGACCGTGGCGTTGTGGTTGTGGCCGGACAGAGCGGAGGCCGCTTCGTCAGCTGGCGACTGCTGGGTACCGACGACAGCGACATCACCTTCGACGTGCTACGCAACAACACCACCGTGGCTACCGGCATTAGCAACGCTACATGCTACTTAGACGCAAACGGACAGGCCACCGACACCTACACGGTGGTGGCCAAACTGAACGGCACCACACTCGACACGTCTGTCGCCACCCACTCGTGGAGCGACATCTACACACAGGTACAGCTGGACCGGCCGGCCGATGGAACCGTCGATGGCAACAGCTACTCCTACACACCCAATGACATGAGCGTGGGCGATGTAGATGGCGACGGCGAGTATGAACTCATTGTAAAGTGGGATCCGTCAAACTCAAAGGACAACGCCTCAAGCGGCTATACTGGCGAATGTATCCTGGACTGCTACAAGCTGGACGGAACCAAGCTGTGGCGTGTCAACCTGGGCCAGAACATACGCTCTGGTGCCCATTACACGCAGTTCTTGGTCTATGATTTCGACGGCGACGGACGCGCCGAGATGATATGCAAGACAGCACCCGGCTCAATTGACGGACAGGGCAACTATGTCTCTGCAGCTGCCGACGACAGCAACATTAAGAACACCAACAACAGCACCGACTACCGCAACAGCAGCGGCAAGATACTGAGCGGACCTGAGTATCTGACTGTCTTTGACGGACAGACGGGCAAGGCCGTACACACCATCTGGTACAATCCCAACCGCGCCGGCGGCTATGGCAGCGCGGGCGATAACCCTGGCAGTAGCTTCTGGGGCGACAACTCAGGCAACCGCTGCGACCGCTTTCTGGCTGCCGTGGCACATCTTGACAAGAACGCGCGCACGGCATCTGCCGTTATGTGCCGCGGATACTATACTCGTGCTTACGTGTGGGCCGTTGACTACAAGAACCAGAAGCTCTCGCACCGCTGGCTGCACAGCTCGACATCGAAGACAGCATACAGCGTAACCGACGCCAATTTCCAGACAACCAACTATACCACCAGCGCCAGTACCAGCGGCCAAGGTTCATACACAATGTATGGCAACGGCAACCACAACCTCAGTGTGGCCGACGTTGACGGCGACGGCAAGGACGAGATACTCTTTGGCTCAGCAGCCTGCGACGACAACGGCCGTCTGCTCTATGCCGTTGGCTTTGGCCACGGCGACGCCATGCACCTGGCCGACCTGCTGCCCGACCGACCCGGACTGGAGGTCTTCGACGTACACGAAGAGAAGGGCACATACGCCTGGGACATTCACGATGCTGCCACAGGTGCCGTGCTGCTGAAGGGAGGCCCTGAAGGGGTCGATAACGGACGCGGACTGGCTGCACAGGTGTCGGCCGACTATCGCGAGGCCTTCTTCTCCTCGTCAGCCGACAACCAGAGCCGCAGCTGCGTCACGGGCGAGGTTGTCTCTGAGTATGGACCTACGGTCA
>FLNV01002091.1_pt1 | contig 37807 bp, 16 predicted proteins | sample 1140351 | NCBI WGS metagenome assembly FLNV01 (sample SAMEA3878207, study PRJEB12797) | bioreactor metagenome | biome: Moose rumen | place: Sweden | collected 2011-10
GGCAGCCAGCGAGGATCGCCAACCTTTGCCTTAATAGCATCAGCATTAATCAATGTATAGTCACCTGGCATCAGAGTTCCTTCTGGGTTTGGATCCTTGAAGGTGCCCTTAGTGTCTGTTGCAAGTTTTGTGCCGTCAAGGGCGTTGACAGGAGTACCGTCGGCCTCGTTGATAGCCCATACCAAATCACTGGCGAAGAATACATTATCTGTTGTAGGAACTACAGTACCAGTCCATCCCTTAATGCCTTCCTGTGGCTTGGTGTGAACCTCACCGCAAGAACCATAGATAGAGTTTTTGATAGTGATACCACCCTTCCAAGTCTTCTCCTGAAGTTCGATGACACCGCGGCTTGAGCCTGAGAAGTAAGCGAATGTACAGTGGTCAATCTCTGCAGTACCGCACTCAATATCCTTGCTCTTTGTGTTTACAAACAGACGTACGCAGTTTGCAAATGTAGAGTTGGTAACCTTGATGTTCTTGATGGCAGCACCATTGTTGTCGACATTGGTAATACCATAACCACCGATATACTCAAAGATACAGTCGTCGGCTATGAAGTTCTCAACCATGTTGGTGCTGCGGATACGAAGCACACCACGCTTGTAGCGAACGTTACATGACTTGAGTGATACTGTTCCGATGGTAGCATCGCTATTGGGGTTGAACAGATAGGTTCCGCCATAGTTGCTGCTAGTCTTTAGCTTTGTTTCATCGTCGGTGAAGTCAATCTTCTCGAAATAAATACCACCCAGGTTAACTCCCTTGGCTAAATCGAAGTTGCCTGTTACGTTCCATATGGCATAACCCTTAAGGCTAAGACCTGTAACAAACTTGATATTACCTGTAGTTGAAGGCAGTTTAACAGTCTCCAGACGATAGTTCATACCGCCCTGCATCACGATAGTGATATCCTGATCGGGATACTTCTGAGTTAAAGAGTCCAAATGATCGGTGCTTACCCATTTCAGACTCTCTTCGTCTGTAAGAGAACGAAGGTCAACCACGTTTCCACTATACTTTTCAGAAGCTGTAGTCTTGAAACGCTTCTTTCCCTGATAGCTGCCGTTCTTCCAAGCCTCTACACGGTAAGTGGTTGAAGGTTCCATGCCACCGATAATCTTTTCACCTATAGCATTGTCTTCGTCAGTTACGGCATACTCGCCAACAGTTTCGTCATCAGAGTCTTTTATAACTACAAGTTTATCGTATGATACACCTATTGGCCAACTTATACGTGCCTGAATATCGATCAGGTCTGTTGCTGATGGTGTAATCAGACTCGTAGGAAAGTCGGGAGTAGTAGTCGTGATGGAATATTCCTTAGACGACAGCCCTGAATTGGTATTGGAAGAGCTGATGTATACGAAGTATTCTTTATCATACTCCAAACCTTCAAAGCGGCAAGTCAAATCAGAAGTGGTGACTTCCTTGGCTGCTACGCTTGCGTCTACGGGAATAACTCTTACTGTATACTGGTTGGCATCTGTATAGTTGTCCCATTTTACTATCATATAGGGAACGTTGTTTGCGTCGAGACCCAACTCCAGATTGTCATCATCGTTGATGATCGGGCGGAACAGGGCATCAGCCTGGGTCAGGTTGTCATCATCACTACAACTGATGAGTGTTCCAATTCCTGTGGTTACTGCTGCTAGCAGCAATATGGTCTTAAATATTTTTTTCATAATGCGTCTCCTGGTTATTTGTATTCCTTTTCAATCGTTGCAATTTCTACATTGACTCCATCCTGCATGTTCATGTCAAGGATGTGGTATCCGTCATTGTTGAGAACAGAACTGGCAGAAATTGTCTCAGTAGTTATAGGCAGCAGATATGGTACAACCCCACTGCCTTTAAGTGCACCATTAGAGTATCCACGATATAAGCGGGTGAAATAGTCACTGGCAGCATAAACATCTCTACGTGTGATGCCTGTAGCATCGCCTGCAGCAACGGTTACCTCCTTTGTGTTTGGAGCTGTACCCAGTGTGTAGGTTATACTTCCGTCATCCTTTACTGTCTTAACAGGAGTTGTTGAGCCATAGTCAGTACCACCATAAATATATGTAGTTGTACGCTTAACCATATTCGAACCCCAGTTTACACTCTTCCATCCAGCAGCTGTCATTGTTGCATCGTCTTCGGTAATCTTGTACTTCTCGTTATACCACTTGATGTCACTCTTCAAGTTATTCTTTCCTGACTTGACATACCATAGTTTATTTGCCCATGTAGTGTAGTTTACGGCTTCTGGATACTGAGCAAGTACAGAAGGATTGTTCATCAAATCCTCATTAGATGCAATACCCCAGCAAATAGCGGTGTACATAGCTTCTTCAATCTTCTTGGCATAGAGATTCCAACGTACGAGGTCAAACTTACGTAATGCCTCACTACCAAACTCCCATGCACGTTCGTTAACGATGGCATTGAAGAAAGCCTCCTTAGATGTAAGATTATTAACATAACTGGTAACGTCTTCAGAATATGTGGGACTTCCTGTGAATGCGCGTGAACGTACCTTAGTCAAAGCATCCTTTGCGATAGAAGTAGGACCATTCAGTTCATTCTCAGCTTCAGCCAGCATCAAAAGAACATCAGAGTAACGCATCAACGGGAAATTGATACCAGTACCCTTAGAAGAACCAGACCCCAGTTCCTTTGCTGCACGGGAACGATCCCACTTACCGGCATAGATGCCTGTCGATGCAGCAGCCTGTACAGTGTCACTCGCATGGCTGTACTTGGCGCAGCAAATGTCGCGTCTACTGTCGTTATCGGCAAATGACATGTAATAGGTTGGGGTGATGGCCACCTGGGCTGTTGTGGTACCTTTGGCACAAGTACCTGTGTTGGGCACACCAAAGCTCCAGCCTATATCACCACCGTAGTTCTGCACGAATGCTACCTCATAAAGAACCTCGGCATTTGTCTCATAGGTATAGTTCATCTCATTGATAAACGACTGCTCAAAGTTAGCATAAAGCTCACGAGGCTTCAGCTGGATCAGCTTCTGGCAGTAGTCTTTAGCCATCTGATAGTACTGAGTGTAAGTCTGTGCAGTCTTCTCTGTACCGCTAGCATCCTTGTATGTAACTGTCAGAGAGTCGGCAGTAACTGTCAGATAATCATCAGCACGTTTCATTGTACCATCCTTAGTCATACCATAACCAGCACGGAAGAGAGCCAGACGGGCAATCAGACCAATAGCGAAGTCGCGGTTCATACGCTCAACACCGCCAGTATTTACATCACTCCATTTCATGTTTGGCTCGATGTCTACGAGCTGCTGCAGTACACGGCTGTAAACCACGTTTTTGTCTGTACGGGGCTTGTCAATCTCACCACCCCATTTTGCAGCCTCGTCGTAGTAAGGCACGTCGCCGAAGAAGTTGCACATTAGATAATAGCGGTAAGCCTTCAGACAAGTAGCCTCACCCTTGATCTGCTGCATTTCGTCCTGGCTGCCTATAGAACTGGCATCTACGCCAGCACGTACCTGATTGGCACGCTCGATAGCCTGGAGGTTATTGTCCCATACTTTCTTCACATCGCTCCAGCCTACATTTCCAGCACCCTGAAGTGGCCATACGGCATTACGGTGGTTAGTTGCTGTAGTAGCACTAACACCCATAGCCTCCACGTCGGTATTCTGCATCCAAACACCACACATACGGCTGGTGAACGGGTCTTCGCAGAACAGTACATATACGCCGTTGATGGCGTTGGTTGCAAACTCTGTAGAGCTATATACCATCGTCTGGTCCATCTGTGATGGCGACTCCACATCGAGGGTGTCATTACATGATGTCAGTCCGATTACTCCAAGAGCAGCAATTGCTATATATTTATTCTTGAATTTCATATTTCTATCTGTTGTTTATTGTTAATTACAACGTTACGTTCAAACCAAAGGTAAATGCACGGCTCTTTGGATAAGAAGAGAAGTCGATACCTGGGGTCAGACCAGAGTAGCTGCTGTTACGAGCGTAAGAACTTACTTCAGGATCGTAGCCGGGGTAGCTGGAGATGACAAACAGGTTTGTACCTGTTGCGTATATGCGCAGACGCTGTACACCGAATTTCTTGGTTAAAATGTTAGGAATAGTGTAACCGATAGTAAGGCTCTGCAAACGCAGGAAAGAAGCCTTGTCAAGTGCCCAGTCTGTTGGAACAACTACTGCATCACCAGTAGAGAATGGGCTCCACATAGCCTTTGCAGCCTGTCCGTTGCCTCCCTCATTCCAATATGCCAGATCCTCAAGGGTTCTCAGTAGAACACCTGTCTCAGGATTGATGTAAGAGTAAGCATTGCTCTGACTCATGTCGGCACGCATATTTGGATATGTACCTGCACGATAACGTGATGAGGTCTGAATCTTATTTGCATTGTAGATGTCGTTTCCAACCTTGTAGGTGAAGTTCATGTTGAAGTCGAAGTCATAGATTTCTCCACTTAATCCGAAACCACCTGCGAAGTCTGGGTTGGTGTCACCTATAACAGTGATATCATTAGTGTCAACAACACCGTCGTTGTTCAGGTCCTTTAACTTCATGGCACCTGGACGGATACCAATGGTTCCACCAAGTAGTGAAGTTGTGGGAACACCGTCCTTCAGTGTATATACACCAGTTGTCTCGTTGAAACTTGCGAAGTCATCTGTAGTGTAATAACCGTCGCTCATCCATCCGTAAACCAGTCCGATAGGATCGCCAACGCGTACGATGTAGTCCTGCTGGTTCTTGTTGTCAGTGCTTGCCCAGCCAGAAGCGAAGGTCATCTCCTCAAGTCCATTAGCCAGACTCTTGACATTCGACTTGTCGAAGCCGATATTGAAGTTTGCATTCAGGCGAATTTTCTTGGTCTGGATGATAGCTGCATTCAATGTCAACTCAACACCCTTGTTGCTTGTAGAAGCCGAGTTCTCCCATACAGTGGTGTATCCAGGAGCTGCAATGTTATGATTGATAAGCAGATCGTCGGTGCTGTTCCAATATACATCGATGTTTCCTGAAAGTCGCTCGTTGAAGAAACCGAAGTCAAGACCGATGTTACGTGTTGTACGCTTCTCCCATGTGAGCAAGGGGTTTGCAAGTGTAGTTGACACAGCCTGGTGAGAGTTGGCTGTCTCACCTACACCATAGCGCTTAGAACCACTGTTTGTGTCGTAAAGCTGTACATACTGTGTGTTACCGATCTTATCGTTACCTACCTTTCCGTAAGATACGCGAAGCTTCAGGTTAGACATCCATTTGCGTGCTCCTTCCATCCAAGGCTCCTCGATGATACGCCATGAAGCTGCAGCAGCAGGGAAGAAACCCCAGCGATGACCGTCACCAAACTGCGAGCTACCATCCTCACGCAGGGTGATGGTGAGCAGATAACGGTCGAGAAGTGTATAGTTGATACGTCCGAAGAACGATGTCTTGTTTTGGTTGGCCGAAACGTTACCAGTCATCGACTGCATCGTGCCAAGACCGAAGTTTGCAAATACCTGCTCTGCAGTGAATGCCTGACTGAAGTTGTTGGCACTCATGGCACTATAGTTACTTCGGCTGCTGCGAACTTCCTGACCTGCCATAACGTTGAGGTGATGAATCTTGTCAATCTTTGTATCGTAGGTCAGAGTAAAACTTTCACGGATACTGTTAGTGTTGGTCTTTGTCCAGTCTGCCAGAGGGTTACCTCCAACGTACGAAGCCTGTGTGGTAGTAGATCCGTACCAGTTCTTTACTTCGTTGAATCCGTATGTATAACCACCTTCGAGGTGTGCTGTCAGTCCCTTAAGCGGGGTCTTCCAGTCTAAGGCACCGTTGAATACGAAACCACGGTTATTACGGCGACGCCAATACTGCTCAGACTGTTCTGCCAGAGACATATTTGCACGCTGCCACTCCTGAATTTCATCATCCGACATAGTGGAGAAATCAGGAGTAATCATGCCTGAGAGACCCTTTGTGGCTACACCATAGATGGCTTGTTCTGTACGTACCTTATATGTACCACCCTGAGTACCCTGACCATTGGCTGTCTGGTCGTTTACACGTGCTGTCATTGAGAATTTCAGACTCTTGTTGATCTCATGATTCAGCTTGAAGAGGAATGCAAAACGAGAGAAGTCATTGTTTGGCATAAGACCAGCATTATAGTCGTATGTGCCAGAGAGGTTGAACTTAGTTTTGTCAGTGCCGCCCTGAACACTCAGGTTGTGACTCTGTGAGATGGTGTTGGCACCGAAGAGGTCTTCTTGCCAGTCGATGGCTTTCTGACTCTTATATAGATATAGGTCGTCGAATACACCGAACTGCTTATAGAACGAGTTCAATGCGCTCTCACCGCGAAGAGCTGCATACTCATAGTTTGACATTACATACTGGTAAGTGTCAAGCACATCCATGCGCTTGGCTACTTTCTTCGTCTGCAAGTATCCATTGTAGCTTATCTGAGTCTTTCCACCCTTGGCATTCTTTGTGGTGATGAGGATTACACCGTTTGCACCCTCAGAACCGTAGATTGCTGTTGAAGAGGCATCCTTCAGTACGGTTATGTCTTCGATGTCGTTTGGTGAAAGGTCGCTGAGTGAACCTCCCTGGAATCCGTCGATAACGATCAGAGGAGAGTTGTCACCAGTAATAGAACCACCACCACGAACTCGGATCAGCACCTCTGCGTCGGGCGAACCGTCGGTAGTAGTGATGTTCACACCGGCCATCTTACCAGTAAGTGCCTCTGATACATTAGAAACAGGCACTTTTGCCAGATCCTGACCGGAAACAGTAGCTACAGATCCGGTAAGGTCTTTCTTGCGTACTGCACCGTAACCGATAACCACAACGTCGTTCAGAGTAGTGTTGTCGTCTTCCATCTTTACAGTGACAGGATCACTGCCGTTGATGGTGACAGTGCTGGGCTTCAATCCTATATAGGATATGACGACCTGCTTACTGTTCTTCAGTGTCAGCGTAAAGTTTCCGTCGAAGTCTGTAACTGTAGCATTCTTGGGATTTCCCTTTTCAACTACTGTTGCACCGATGACGGCCTCATTGTTAGAGTCGAAAACCTGTCCTTTAGCAATTGTCTGCGCCATCAGCTCTGGTGGAGCCAATACGAAGAACGCTGCCAAGAGACACAGTTTACTCAACAGTTTCATTGTTTTGTTCATACGTTTTGTTTTTTTTGTTAAAGTAAAAATGTTATATTAGAATACATTGATTAAATCTTTAGAATGAGGGGGAATACATCACGCACTCCCCCAATCATAATAACTACTAAATTTTATTAGTTAAAAACTAACTAGTTGAGCTCAGGTGCAAAATTACACCATATTATTTTTTATAAAGAGTAAGATAAAAGCAAATACGGGTAATATTGTGTCAATGCGTTAAAAGTGACACAATATTACACCTTAGTTGACAGAATTTTCTACCTTATATTCCGTTGGCGTCATTCCGATTTCTGCTTTAAAGCATTTTCCAAAGTATTTAGGATCAGAGAATCCGCAGTGGTATGCCACATCGTTTACTGTAGCACCATCTTTTAGCATCTGACATGCCTTCTTGATACGTGCCTCACGTATGAAATCAAGAGGTGTAACCCCCAAAAGCATTTTCATTTTCCTGTGCAGACCAGATCGGCTGGTGGCAGTAGCTTCTGCCATAGCACCGATGTTGATGTTAGAGTCGCTGATATGTTCTTCGATAAACTTTATGGCTTTCTGCATAAACACCTCGTCTTCGGGTTTTATTACAGGTCTTTCTGGCTGTTTTTCTGTCTTATGCAGGTCCTCTCCATTTGATTTTTTTGTATTCACCAGCGCCAGATAAGCCTCATGCAGATCCTGCTGATTCCGTTTCAGGTTGATGATATATCTGCGGGTGCGTAGTATTCCCCATACAATGAGTATCAGCAGCAAGACATAGAGCACCTGTGCCAAGCGGGTTTCCCAGAAAGTTGGTTTCACAATGATAGTCAATGTACGCATATTGTCTACCCATACTCCGTCATTGTTAGTAGAACGTATCTGTAGCTTATATGTGTTTGGCTTTAAGTCAAGGAATGTCACGGAATGGTCTTTCCCGATATAATTCCATGCTTCATTGCCATTACCTAATCTGAATGCATAGAGTATCTGGTTCTCGGAAGAGTAGTCCAGGGCAGCGAAGTGTAAGGTGATATTACGCTCTGATGGGGTAAGCACCAGTGTGTCGATGGCATTTATGGTATAATCTGTTTGTCTGTTCTCTATAGATATACCAGTAAATGCTATTGGGGGAACGAATGTACTCTTTTTAATATCTTTCCTCCTAATGGTAAACGCACCATTCTGCAGGCCGAAGATTGTCCTTCCATCAGGCAGTTGGGTAGGAGTGGCATCTGAAAATCTCATTCCGTCTTGCCAGAAGAAAGCCTCATGGTTTTGTATTTGATTGGAGTCGGGCATGAGAATAATCAGCTGATTATTGCTTACAACAAGGATATTGTCTCCATTGGGTACAGCTGAAAGAGCTACATCAGAGGGAAATCCCGTAGATGTGTTAAAATGACGGAACTCCAACTCATCTGCCAGCAGATTATCCGACAGTATCTGATTCACACCTCCGCTCTCGGTACATATATAGATGCGATGTTTCTTGTCTTCAGTGACATACATAGTGGCATTATTGCTCAAACTGTTTCTGCGTTGTATGTCCCTGTCGTGATGCTTGAAAACAATTTCTTTTGCATTTTTTGGCGAGATGTCGGCTACCAGCAGACCTGTTGTCGTGGCTGCCAACAGTATATTGTCTCGGGTGATATGTAACTGACGGACTCGCAGCTCTGACTCCTTTGCCAGATTCAGACCGTTATTCATATTTAGGAAAGTAGGATGATCCGCCTGGGGATCGGTTATGCAGTTTATTCCTCCGTCATAAGTAGCAATCCATAGCCTTCCATATCTGTCCTCTACAGAAAAATATACGTTATTGTTGCTTAGAGAATTGCTGTTTTCTGGCTGATGGGCGAAGTTTTCTACTGAGAATACTTCATTGCCAGTTTCTTTCACACGGAACATACCATCCGGCTTGCTTGACAGCCAGTAATAGCCTTTGCTATCTTGCATGATATGATATACCGGTGATTTGAATGAGGTATATTGATTATGTAGCCGTCCGTCATGTCCGAGGTAACCTAACAACTGGTTGTTTCGGTCGTATAGCCTTATTGTTGCGTCGTCACGGGTGGTTATCCAGTATCTTTGTTTGTCGTCTACAAAAAAATAGCGAACCTGTGTAGGTATATGTTGTTCAAAGCGTTGATAGGGCTTCTCTTTGAAAGATAGCTTGAATACACCATAATTGCTTGTAAGCCATGCATTTCCTTCCTTGTCTGATATGCAGTATCTGATGCGGTCTATTCCTTTCCAATCGGCTGGATAGTCAACATATTGTCCTGTCTTTGGATTCTTGTACTTCAGATTTCCAAATTGGTTAACAGTCCATTCTGTTCCGTAGATGTCTTTGAAGTGGTCTGGTTTTCCACTACTCTCGAAAGCAACTTCTGCCTTATGGCTACGTTTAAACTCTGCATGTAGCTGTTTCTCCTCTGCTTCACTCAATTTATAGAACCGGTATGCCTTGGTCGAGAACCCGAATATTCCTTCATCTACAAGGCATCTTAGGTCGCCGTCTTTTGTCAAGACAAGATCCCGTATCCGGTCAGAAGGTACATCAGCATCATCTCCAACCCTGGACTTAAAACATTCGAACTCATAGCCATCGTATCTGTTCAGACCATTCCATGTGGCAAACCAAATCATGCCTTGCTGGTCTTGCACTACCCGTTTTACATACCATTGAGCCATACCGTTGAACTCATCATAGTGAGTAACAGTACATTGCGGCTGGGCACAGACGGGTTTTGCCCAGCATAGCAGGAAACACCATGTCAACAAAATGGCCTTACGCATATCAGTAGTTAGCTTTTAACTGCTGCAAAGGTAATAAATAATTGTCATTCCACCAAATAAAAAAACAATAATCCCCACCTATCGGCGGGGATTATCGTTTTTTTTATGTTTGGATTGAATTACATCCAGCGTGGGTCACCAGCCTTCTTGTCCTTCACGTTGTCGTTGCCTACGGTGAAGTCACCGTTGGCGGCATCCTTGAACTGAGGATCGAGAACAGTACCGGCAGTGTCGAACCAAATGATAGTAGCATCAGCTGTCGAACCTGCAGAAATCAGATTCTCGGTGTTGAAGTAGATGTTGTTATCGAGCGTTGGTTCCTTGTCAGTAGCACTGTTGTTGGCAAAGCCGCGCTTGTAGTTTGTACCTACCACGAGGTTGTTGGTGAAGGTAATCTTGTTGCCTGTCTTCCAACGAACGTAGAATATGCGATAGTTGGCTGCATCACTACCTACATTGTAGAATGTGTTGTGGTCAAAGATGATGTTGGCAGCAGCTGTCACGTTAGCTGAGTTATCATCCATACGTACGATGTCACGGCTCTTTGCTGACTCGAATACGGTGTTGTTCTTGAAGGTGAGCGTGTTGAAGCCACCCTTACGTGCATCGAGGAAGTCACCGCCTGAGCACTCGATGTTGCTGATAATGTTACCCTCGATGGTGATGGTCTTCACCAGAGTAGCCTTGTTCAGGTAGTAGAAGCCCTTGGTGTAGTTCTTGATCTCACTGTTGGTGATAGAGAACGACTCGTATTCACCGTCGGCAGTGAAGTCGAAGCACTGTCCACCGTCTGTGCCTGTACCATCGAGTGTCACCTGATCCAGAGCGAATGGAGCCTCTACCTTGAAGCGTCCCTGGATAACAGGATGGTCGCCCTGGCGCAGACCCTTGATGGTGAGAGCCTTGCTGATGGTGATAGAACCACCTGCTGTAGCCTCGTCGGTAGCGATGCCGTAAGTACCTGGCTCAACAATCAGGCGATAGCCCTCTGGAGCATCCTTAATGGCAGCAGAGATGTCTGAACCAGCCTTGACGAGGATGTCTGTGTCTGCGAGATCGATACCTGTCTTGAAAGAGATAGTACCACGGGTCTTACCGTTTGCGCGGGTCATGACAGCGGTGTACTCTGTTTCAGGAGTAAGACCTGTGACAGTAGCTGCTCCGGCAGCGATGTCAGTAGCGGTTACGTTATAAACGATATTACCGGGAGTAAGGGTGATGGTAGCAGCCTCTTCACCGGCTGTCCAGCGGAGAACTACTGATGAGCCCTTGATGTCCTCTTCCTTCACATTCTTGAAAATCTGCTCAGCATCGGTCTTGCAATAGGCACCGCTCCACTTAGAGTCAGCCTTGCCGCCAATGGCCTGTACGCGGAAAGAGTAGTCTGTCTCACCCTCAAGACCTGTAATCAGAACAGGTACTTCCTCGGGAGTAACAGAGAGGGTCTTTACTGGAGAACCTGCAAAAGTAAGGTTATCGTTGGCATATACCTCGATATTGTAACTTGTCACACCTTCTGCGAGATTCCAGCTCAGCTCAACATTGGTGCGGTTGCGAACCTTTGCTTCAAGGCTTGTAGGTGAGAAATTGCGGCTATAGGTAACGCTCGTAATTTCATCTCCGGGCTCACTGCAAGATGCAATGGTAAGTGCTGCCAGCCCGAACACTATTGATTTTAAAAATATCTTTTTCATATTCTTTCTTTGTTTTTAATTAGTCTGACAACTGACCATAGTTACCATCATTGTTCAGCATGTTGTTGCTGGTGTCGATGAATGTCTGCCAGATAGGCCACAGGCAGTTTGTGCTTGGGGTGTTGACATAGAGACCGTCGATGATGTCTTCTGTCAGTGTCGGCTTGTCGGCTGAGCCGAACCAGTTCTTGTTCTCCCAACCATCGAGCTCGTTAATCACGGCAGGATCGTCCTCACCCATGTTCAGACCATAGACCTGGATGGCATTGGCATCCTCAGAGTTGTTGATGTATACCTTGTCGGGCAGTCCTGCATATTCTCCGGTACGGTTAGCCAGACGAGTGAGCTTGGCCTTTGCCTCTGCCATCTTGGCATCGATGTTACCCCAGCGAACCAGGTCAGCCTTACGGAGAGCCTCACCGGCGAACTCAAGAGCGCGCTGATCGTAGATACCCTCGCGGAAAGCCTGCTGAGAGGCTGTGTACTTAGCCTGCAGTGCTAATACCTTTGCTGCGGGAAGAGCACGATCCAAGACTGGTTTCATGTATGTCCAGGCTGCTGATGTGTTGCCCAGCTCGTTCTCTGCCTCTGCTGCCATCAGGTAAACGTCAGCCAGACGCATGTACTGCCAGTTCACACCATCATCGTTGGTAGAGGTTACGATACGGTTCATCCACTCGTAGCGCAGTTTGCCGAAGCACATCTTGTTAAGACCGCTCAGTGTTGCATAAGATTTGCCGGCATTCTGGTCCTTGCTCCACTCGTAAGGTACTACGGTGATGTCACGGCGTATGTCCTCAGGATCATAGTCGTAGTAGAGTGTAGATACAGCACGGTTTACACCACCCTGAGCTTGCTGAGTATACTGGTCCTTTGCATTATGTTTCAGACCCCATGTGTAGAGCACACGACCACGACCAGCAGAGAATGGAATCTCCCAAAGACTCTCGCCACCGGCTGTCACGTTGTCCTGACAGAGCTTTGTGAAGTTCTCCTTGAATGCACCAAGCTTACTGCTACCATGAGCAATAACTTCCTCACACTCCTTTCTGGCGATCTCGTACATCTTTGAAGGTGCCAAGTCAGCATCCTTAGAGAGACGATAGCCGTCACCACGCAGACCATAACCGCCGGCATAGAGAGCCAGACGTGCGCGAAGACCCTTCACGAAGTCCTTGCTTACACGCTCTGTGGTCTTGGTGATTGCATTCTCGTTAGCCCAGTAGCAATAACCCTCTGCCTCCTCGAGGTCTGCAAGAAGCTGCTTGTAGATAACGTCACGGTTGGTACGTGGCAGATACATGTTGTCAGAGTTGTTTGGCTCGAAACGTGCAGGTACGTCACCCCAAGCCTTAATCAGGTCATTGTAGATAACGGCACGGAGAGTGAGAGCCTCGCCAAGCAGATGGCGCATATTTGCATTGTTCTCGATGTTTCCGTATTGGCGGATACCCTTGATGGCCAGGTTGGCACGCTCGATACCCTCGTAGAACTTTGCGTATGCATTATTAGTGGTATTCATCTGGCCGTTGCCGGGGAGTGTTGCATAGTTCCACAGGCTCTGCTTATCAGAAACGCGGTCTGCAAAGGATGGAGCATTACCCCACTCAACGTCAGTGTTAACACCATAGTAAGGCAGGAAACGTCCGCGGTAAGAGTTTGTCTCACCGAAAGATACATGGATGGACATCACCTCTGACTCTGCCAGTGAGTATGTAGCGAATACTGAAGACTCGTCGAGTGCAGAGATGCTGGGTGCATCCATATCGCAGGAGGCCAGACCTACCAGCGACAGTGACAATATTGATAATTTGATATAGTTCTTCATTTTATAATCCTCCTTCATTTTAGAAATTCAAGTTCAAACCAACAACAAACTGGCGGCTACGTGGATAACCAGAGTGGTCTACACTCGGTGTGAGGGCTGTTCTGCGATAGCAGTCAGACTCAGGATCGAAACCGCTGTACTTTGTGATAGTAAATACGTTGTAAGCTGTTACATAGAAGCGGAGGCTGCTGATGCCTGCGCGCTTAACAAGTGCTGCAGGGATAGTGTAACCCAGTGACAGAGTGTTCAGGCGCAAGAATGAAGCATTCTCGAGAGCCCAGTCGGTAAGAACCATCTTGCTCATATATGGTGACCACATTGTGGTGTTTGCGTTGAGAGATGCCAGACGTTCTGGGTCATTGCTCAGCAGACCTGTCTCAGGATCAAGGTTGGTCCAGCGTGTGCCTGCCTCCATATCTGTTGCCATACTGCGATACTGATACTTAGAGGTAGAGGTGTACTCAATCTTGTTAGCATTGTAAACCTTGTTGCCGAGGCTGTAGTTGAATGCAGCGCTGAGGTCAAAGCCGAAAGCGTGGCCAGAGAGTGTGAATCCACCGAATGCAGCAGGATTAACATCACCGAGAACCTCAACATCCTTCTCGTAAGTTACATATCCGTCGCCATCGAGGTCCTTCAGCTTGAGTGAACCTGGGCGGATTGTGCCTACAACTGATGTTGCGTCGGCTACACCTTCCTTCAGAATCCAGCCCTTCTTCTCGTCATAGCCAGAGAAATCGCTAACCTCGTAACGTCCGTTGCCGTCAAGACGGTAACCCATTACCTGTCCGAGAGGATCGCCTACAGAAATCCAGTAGTCGTTACCAATTTCTGTTGATGCCCAGTTGGTGTTCCAACCGAAGTCGTCCATCACGCCGAGGCTCTTAACCTTGTTCTTGTTGAAGCCGATGTTACCGCTCAGGTCGATGCCCCAGTCCTTCTTGTTAACAATGTGCCAGGTGAAGCTGAACTCAAGACCCTTGTTCTCTGTCTCACCCATGTTGCGGTACTGGGTGTCATATCCTGTTCCGCCTACGGGGAATCCAATAAGCAGATCCTTTGTTGTGTTCAGGTAAGCTTCGATGCTACCGTTCAGCTTGCCGCCGAAGAGTGTGAAGTCGAGACCGATGTTACGAGTGATGGTAGTCTCCCACTTCAGGTCGGGGTTAGCCATGGTCTTTGATGGTGCCCAGTATGATGTGATACCGTTCACCCAGGCTGTTGAGCTTGGACTGTAGGTCTGTACCAACTGGCCAACAGGGATATTGTTGTTACCAGCAGTACCATAGCTGAAACGGAGCTTCAAGTCGTCGAGCCACTTTTCTGTACCTGCCATGAACGGCTCAGAAGAGATACGCCATGCGATAGCTGCTGATGGGAAGTATCCCCAGCGATTCTCCTTAGAGAACTTAGAAGAAGCATCTGCACGGAATGTAGCGCTCAAGAGATAGCGGTCCTTGAAGTTGTAGTTCAGACGTCCGAAGAATGACAGCAGCTTGTCGTCTGCACTGTATGCATCATCGATAGAGTAGGGAACACCTTGCGTTGTGAGCTTCCATGCTGTATCAGCGTCGAAGTCTGTCGGGAATCCGTGTACCTCGTCGGTGTTAACGCGCTTCTTTGTGATAACGTACTCATGACCAACCATCATGTTCAGGCTGTGGTCCTCGCTGTTGAGGATCTTCTTGAAGTCGTAGTTGATGGTGTTTGTATTGCGGAAGCGGTGACGGTTTGTAGATGTCAGGCGGATAGCTGGCATGTTCTGGTTGTCAACTGCTGGTACGTTCTTAATATAATAGGTGGTAAGACCCCAGTAGCGCTGGTCGTAGTCGTTATAATCGTCGTAACCGAACTCTGTGCGGAGCTTAAGGTCCTTGTAAACCTCCCAACCGAAGGCGCCTGCGATATTCAGGTTTTTACGCTGCTTCTTCTGGTCGTTGTCCCACTGTGACTGGATTGGGTTGTAGAGGTTACCGATATCGTCATCGTCGGCACCGGCTGTAGGATCAAGGTTCTTCAGAGGGAATGGAGTGTAGATCACTGCATAGCGAAGACGACGGTCTGAGTCATAAACACCTGTTGCGTCCTGGGCACCACCACCGTAGATCTTTGTGTTGGCATAACGAGCCTGGAAGTCCAGTGTTGTGGTCTTGCTGGGCTTTGTGTTCAGTTTAAGACTGAAGTTGTCACGCTGGAAGCTTGAACCAATTTGGATGGCTTTGTCGTTCATGTGTGCATAGCTGAATGCATACTTGATGCTCTCGGTACCACCGTTGATGTTGATGTTGTGGTTGAAGGTGTGACCTGTGCGTCCGTAAACGAGATCCTGCCAGTCGTTGGTCTCGATGTTGTCATACATGTCAAGATCCTGATAGTTTCCGAAGTAGTCGGTGTAAGAAGAGATCTTCTCAGGATCGTTGTTGTTCTTCAGCAGAGCCAGCTCGTACTGCCATGTGGCATAGTCCTTGGCAGAGATGACATCCTGTTTCTTTGCAATCTTCTTCCAGCTGTAGTAAGCGTTGTAGCTAACCTTTGTCTTACCTTCCTTACCGCTCTTTGTTGTAACGAGGATAACACCGTTGGCACCACGGCTACCGTAGATGGCTGTTGAAGAGGCATCTTTCAGCACTGTGATATCCTCGATATCGTTTGCCGGGATATCGCTGATGCTCTCAACTGGGAATCCGTCGACAATGTAGAGAGGGTCGTTGCTCTGTGTGATAGAACCACCACCACGCACGCGGATCTTTACTTCTGCGTCAGGAGAACCCTCAGTGGTTGTTACCTGCACACCCACCATCTTACCTGTGAGGGCCTCAGAGGCGTTGGCAACAGGAACGGCCTGCAGAGTCTCGCTGTTTACTGTAGCGACAGATCCTGTCAGGTCCTTCTTCTTTACTGAGCCGTAACCGATAACGACAACGTCGTTAAGTGTGGTTGCATCTTCCTCGAGAACAATCTCGATCTCACTCTTTCCGGCGATAGATACCTCCTTCGTCTTCATACCGATGTATGAGATAACGATGACGGGCTTGCTACCTGTCGGTTTAATCACAAAATTACCGTCGAAATCGGTTACACCACCATTAGTGGTACCTTTCTCGATGATACTGGCACCGATGACTCCTTCGCCTGTAGCGTCCTTCACCGTTACCTTTGTCTGCGCTGAAATGCCGAGTGCGATAAACGCGAAAATGGCTGTTAGCGCGAATCGAAAGTTACTTAATTTAACAGACATAAAATTTAGTAGTTATTATTAATTGAATAAGTAATTTGGTGCAAAGGTACGATAAAAAAATGAAAAATGTGTTGATTTATCTCGATTTCTTTGCGTAAACGTTTACTATGATAGCATTTTTTTAACATAAGAATCTTCGTAAACGTTTGCGGTATTATATATAATATAATAAGGTGTAAGCTACGGGAATTTTGTGTACTTTTGCAGAAACAAACGAATTATGACTAAGACAAATCCCATATTCGAAATGAAAGTAGTAGGCTTTTTGCTTTTTTGCCTTCTTGCCTTTTCACCTTTATCCGCCAAGGTGGATGTCAGGAATCTGCGTGTTGAGAATATGACGAATCCGTTGGCAATCGACACTGATAAGCCACGTTTTTCCTGGATTACGGTATCCGACAAGAAAGATGTGAAACAGACGGCTTATCAGATTATCGTCAGTGACGACAATGGTGTGTTGTGGAACTCCGGGAAGGTCGATTCCGATAAGCAGCTCTGGATTCCATACTCTGGCGGGAAACTTAAGAGCGGCATGCAATGCAGTTGGAAGGTGAAGGTATATACCGACAAGGGTGAGACGGCATGGAGCGAACCCCAGCGCTTCGGCATCGGACTGCTGAAGGAAAACCACTGGAGCGGTCGGTGGATAGGCCTGGAGCGGATGTTGCCTGGCGAGGAACGTGGGCAGTACACACGTCTGGCAGCAAGATATGTCCGCAGTGAGTTCAATCTCGAGAAACCCGTTAAGCGCGCCATCGCATACGTGGCAGGCATCGGTCTCCATGAGTTACACGTCAATGGCGAGACTTATAACCAGGAGGTACTCGTGCCCATGCCTACTGACTATCGCAAGACAGTGCTGTATAATACCTACGACATCACCGGCTGTCTATCTGGAAAGAACTGCATTGGTGTCGTGCTGGGCAATGGCCGCCTTTTCCCGATGCGGCAGGATAAGCCATATAAGGCTCCAGTGTTCGGACTTCCAAAATGCCGCATCAACATACTGATTACTTTTGCCGACGGCACAACGAAACGTATCTCTACCGACGAGAAATGGAAGGTGACAGCCGACGGACCTATCCGTTCTGACAACGAGTACGATGGTGAGGAATACGATGCCCGCAAGGAGCTGACGGGCTGGGATAGGGTAGGATATGACGACAGCGGGTGGATGCAGGCAGAGCGCACAGAAATCCCCCTCGGTACGCTCCGTGCCCAGATGGCTCCTGGCATGGCGATGGCTCCCTTTACGCCCGAACCCCGAATCCTCGCTTCTGGTATCTACGACTTCCATCAGAACATGGCGGGCTGGATTGCTTTTACCCCTACCGGTAAGCCAGGTGATACCATCCGTGTGAAATATGCCGAGAAACTCAACCCCGACGGCTCGCTTTATCTGGCTAACTTCCGTGATGCACGCTCCGAGGATATCTATATCTGCGGTGAGAGCAAAACAGAATGGCACCCGATATTCAGCTATCATGGTTTCCGATATGCCAGGATCTCCGGGCCTGTAAAAGACGTTCATGCCTATACCGTCAGCGATAATATCAGGGCTACAGGTATATTCGAGTGTTCTGACACTGTCCTTAATAAGATTGTGCATAATGCCTGGTGGGGGATATACGGCAACTATAAGGGCATGCCGATAGACTGTCCGCAGCGCAACGAGCGGCAGCCCTGGCTTGGCGACAGAACCATGGGGTCATTAGGCGAGAGCTTCCTCTTCGACAACGAACGCCTTTATACCAAGTGGATGCGTGACATCTGTGAGTCGCAGCGTGAGGACGGGGTGTTCAGCGATGTGGCACCCGCCTTCTGGAACTACTACAACGATGATGTCACATGGCCGGCAGCACTGCCCTTCGGCTGCGACATGCTTTACCGTCAGTTCGGCAACCGCGAGGCTATCGACAAGTCGTATCCATATATCAAACGCTGGCTGCTGCACCTCATCGATGATTACTGCAAGGATGGTGTCATCACCAGGGATAAGTACGGCGACTGGTGTGTGCCGCCCGAAAAGCTGGAGCTAATCCACTCTCAGGACCCTGCCCGTAAGACCGACGGAGCACTCATCTCTACGGCGTATGTCATCCGTGTGATGCAGTTGCTGGAACAGTGGGGCTGCGAGGCCGACATCTGGCGTCCTGTCCGCCAGCAGATGACAGAGGCCTTTAACAAGAAGTTCCTTACCATCCGTCGGGGTACATCGCCGCGACCCGGACATGTGCTCTATCCGGACAGTGTATATTATGGCAACAATACCGCTACTGCCAACCTCCTGCCGTTATGCATCGGCATCGTGCCTGAGGACTGCAAGGATGATGTCATCAGGAATGTTGTTCATAATATATGTATCCTGAACAGGAATCATGTGTCATGTGGTGTCATCGGTATCTCATGGCTTATGCGGGGACTTTCGGATAATGGCTTTGCCGACGTGGCTTATCGTCTGGCAACGACCAAGACCTACCCCTCATGGGGTTATATGACAGAAAACGAAGCCACAACAATCTGGGAGCTGTGGAACGGCGACAAGGCCGATCCATCGATGAACAGTGGTAACCACGTGATGCTTTTAGGCGACCTGCTTACGTGGTGCTATCAATACTTGGGCGGCATAAGGAGCTGTGATGCCTATAAGCATATCGTGCTGAAGCCCGCCTTCGAGATTCAGGACTGCGAGTGGGCTGATGTGAGCTTCGACTCACCATACGGCACTGTCAGGAGCCATTGGAAAAAGACCCTGCAACATCTGGAGTGGGACGTCACTATCCCGTGTAATACCACTGCCGAGGTCCACCTGCCAGATGGCGGGATTAAGACCGTCGGCTCGGGCAGTCATCATTTCTCATGCGATATCCCGACTGCGCATCCTGCCATCGTGAAGGATGAGTTCCTCTACGAACATACCTACTTCCCTGAGGCACACGCATCGACAATCGTGGAGCTGAAAAACGGTGACCTCGTGGCAGGGTACTTCGGAGGTACTCACGAGCGTGATCCGGATGTGTGTATCTGGGTGAATATCAAGAAGAAAGGCTCGGACAAATGGAGCGCACCTATACTGGCTGCCGATGGTGTGTTGAGTCTCGATGACCCCAATGCGCGCTTCATGGGACTCTCTGGTCTCAAGGATAATACCACCCCTGCCATTAATGGTCCCATCCGTACCCCGGAATCATACGATTACGTAACCAAGACCACACGCCTGAAGAATGTCTCTGAGCGTCTTAAGCGTAAGGCTTGCTGGAACCCAGTGCTCTTCGAGATGCCTGACGGTGAGCTGTGGCTATTCTTCAAGATAGGTTCTTCTGTAGGAGACTGGACCGGATGGATCACGAAATCGAGAGACGGGGGCCGCACATGGGGCAATAAGGAGCCTCTTCCTTTCGATTCTCAGGGACGTGCTTTCTTAGGACCAGTCAAGAACAAGCCAGAGATTATTGATGGGCGTCTGCTCTGTCCTTCCTCTACTGAGAAGAATGGCTGGCGGTTCCACATGGAGATCCTCGACTTAAAGACTGGCCAGTGGAGATGGATACCCGTAGAGTCGACAGAGGCTATAAAGACCGATGACAATAAGTTGCATCCTATCGACTGTATCCAGCCATCTATCCTCAAACTTGAGGACGGTCGCCTGCAGGTGCTTATGCGCACTCATAATGCCTATCTCGCCACATCCTTCAGCAGTGACAATGGTGACACCTGGACTCCTGTGACACTCTCAAAGGTGGAAAACAACCAGAGCGGTACGGATGCCGTCACACTGAGGGACGGACGCCATTTGCTTGTCTACAACAATTTCAAGACATTGCCGATGACACCGAAGGGCCCTCGCACCCCGTGTTCTATCGCTATAAGTGATGACGGCTCTACATGGCACCATGCTCTTACCCTCGAGGATTCACCTATCGACCAATACAGTTATCCTGCCATCATACAGGGTAAGGATGGCAGGATACATTGTGTATACACCTGGCGTCGCCAGCGTATAATATATAAACAGATAGATCTTACTCGGATTGGTAAATGATAAAGAAATTCGGCTGTCGTTCGTAATATTTTCCCATCCTTCCTGTCCTCGGCGTGACACAAAACCTGTCTCAAAATTTGGAATATTGGAGAATTATGATTATCTTTGCACCCAACTGCATTCACTATTTCAGTCAAGGCAATATGATACATATTACACCATCAGTCATCATCAGAAATCTTTTTCTGGCTATAGCGCTCCTGACAACTGGTTCCTTGTCGGCAGAAGAGTTGAAAGGACAGGACAGCGTCTCGCATCGTATGTCGATAGAGTTCCGCAGATACTATATCGACGGTGATGAGAAAAAACTCTACGACAAGGCCGACGAGCTGATAAGCTACCTTAAGGGCCAGCCCGAGTTTGACCACCACCTGTACTATATGACTCTGATTGACATCGTGTCGTTTGACATGAACAAGGGACACTACTACCGTGCCATGAAGAAAGCCAAGGAACTGATGGCAGAGATGAAGCGCAACCGCCACACGGAGGAATACTACAACGGCAGCTACCTGATGGGCATCATATACTGGTATCGCAACAACATACCGCTGGCCTCAAAATTCTTCGACGAGGCCATACGGGAAGTGCCCGGGGAAAACAAGATTGACCTGGCCTCTATCTACACCGACTATGCCAACATGCTTACCGACGACAGTCCGGAGCGGGCGGCAGAGCTGGTGGATATGGCACTGCAGGCAAGCGGCAAAAACTCATACCGGCTCACTTACGCCCTGACGATGAAAGGCATCCTGGCCTTCAACCGCCACGACGGCAAGACGGTGCTCGACTGTTATCGCCAGTATCTGGAGCTGAAAAGTGCCAATCCCCCAGATAAGATCTGCGACATGTATGAGATCCATCTCGAGATGGCCGCCATGACTGTCAACGGACGCGCCAAGGAAGCCATGAAGCGAAGCCAGGAGGAACTGGATACCGAGGACCGCTATGCCATCCAACTGGGTATCTGCGACTACACCGGCGACCTGGCTACAGCCTATGGGATACTCAAGGAGGCGGTAAAGGAGCAGGAAAAGCAGAACAACCTCATAATGGAAGACGACCTCAACGAGATGAACTCCGACCTGCAGGTGATTGAAGCCAAGCGCGAGGTGCAGCGCTCATGGGTCATCTTCCTCGTGGTGATGGTGGTGCTTGCACTCATCATCATTATCTGTCTCATCGTCATCATGATAAACCGCCGGCGCTCGCTGAGACAGTTGCGCGCTGCCTACGACCAATTGGAAGAGACTACTACCGCCAAGGAGCGTATTGAGAGTGAACTGCGCATCGCACGCGACATACAGATGTCGATGGTGCCCAACGTTTTCCCCGACCGTGAGGGCCTCGACCTTTACGCCTCGATGAGACCCGCCAGAGAGGTAGGCGGCGACCTCTACGGCTATCTGCTTCTGGGCGACCTGCTCTATTTCTGCGTAGGCGACGTCAGCGGCAAGGGTGTGCCCGCTTCACTCTTCATGGCACAGGTGACACGACTGTTCCGTACACTGGCGGCCCAGAAGAAAATGCCGGCCGAGATCGTCTCACAGATGAACGATGCGCTCACGGAGAACAACGAGCAGGGGATGTTTGTCACGATGTTCATTGGTTTGGTAAACTTAACCACAGGACATCTCGACTACTGCAATGCCGGTCATAACCCGCCAATCATCGGCGGCAATGCTCAAAGAGGGTGTTTTATGGAGGTAAACCCCAATGCCCCCATAGGACTGTGGCCAGGCATAGAGTTCGAAGGCGAGAGCATAGAAAGCATCAGCGACTGTCCGTTGTTTATATATACCGATGGACTCAACGAGGCAGAGAACCTCGGCCAGGAGCAGTTTGGCGACGAGAGGCTGCTGGAAGTGCTGCGCAAGATGAAACACAACAGCTCACGCCAGGTTATAGAGACCATGTCATCAGAAGTGGAGGCCTACCGTCAGGGGGCTGAGCCTAACGACGACCTGACCATGATGTGCCTGAAAGTGTCACATCGGGGTCAGGATACTTTGTGACACCTCACACGGTCCCCCTGTGACCCGCCCAAGATTAAAAGACTGTCAAGAAGGTGATGTTAGACGCTACATGAATAATCAGCTTGATAAGGACACGGCAGCAGATGAAGTGTTCAATGCTTCGCGTCCCTTTCTTGAAACAGGATGAGTCTGAGCGTGTAAAAGGGACAACTCTCCTATATCGTTCAGGGCATGAAGGAAGAACGTCTACAAAACCGAAGCCGGGGATTCCACATGTAATGCATACGTCAAAATGAGCCAGTCGCTAATAATCAACAGCTGGCTCGTTTAAGATTAACTATCCCACAGTATTATTTCAATTTCCCCAGTAGATGGGATTTCTCCCCCAAGTCGTTGCAAAGATAGTGATTTTTCTCGAATCTGATTGCAAATTGAACAAATTTCTGCAAAAATTGCCTCTATTTTATTTCTTTTCGGCTGAAATGTTGTCAAACCCTTGCAACTTTGGAGTTTTTTGACTAATTTTGCATCGCAAACCAAAGAGAGATTACAGTTATGGCAAGACCGATTAGAGAAACTCCAATACTGAAAGGTGAGGATGCATTCAACTTCGAGATGAGAAGACTGAAGGTTGAAAACATGAGTAAGGAGCAGCGTGCAGAAAATCTCAGGAAACTGAGAGAAGATGTAGCCAACGCTAAGGTTCAGATTGAATGGTGTTGGTAAAAGTATGCGACTTGTTCCCCTTACTCTTGACTATGAATTGACAGAATTCAACTGCGGAGATGAGCAGTTGAATAATTTCCTGTATGAGGATGCAAAGCCATCACTTGAACTTCGTATTGCAAATACGTTTATTCTTGAAGATAATGGTCGTATAGTTGCCTATTTCTGCTTACTAAATGACAAGATAAGCAAGGATGAAGTTATAGGTAGCCGCTGGAAGAAAATCCGTGCAGAATTCCCAAAGGGGAAACAATTCCGTAGTTATCCTACTATTAAGATTGGTCGCTTTGCCGTATCTCAAGATTATCGCGGTTTGCATATCGGCACTTATCTTATGGAGAAACTGAAACTGATGCTTTATGAAAGGCAAGGCCAATCTGCCTTCCGTTACATCACTGTTGATGCTTATCTCTCTGCTGTAGAGTTCTATGGGAAGAACGGATTCGTACACCTTACAAAGAAAGACGAGGATGAGCATACACGCCTGATGTTCTTCGATATGATGGAGATGGGAGAATAAGTTTGCTCTTTATTACGTCAATTCAATTATTCTGTGTACTTTTGCCCTGACAACAAGCCTTTCTTGATACCCTTCGGGAACAAGCGAGCAAAGCTCGAGCGGAAACAGGCTGGTGGCTCAGAGTCGGGAGTTCTTGCGTCCCTTTGGTAGCAAGCGCCAGAGGCGATGACTTTGATATGCAAATCACGGCAGAATGAGGAAATGAGAACTGTTGCCAGTTCGTAACCCAGATTTTTCTCAATCCTCCGAACTGCCTTTGTTTACATAAGGTTTGCGATTTTATCCAAAGTTACGAAATAATGCAGACACAGCAAAGCGATTTTGAAAGATTAACGTAGTTCGCCTCATAATTAGTGGCCTTTCAAGGTATTTACCACGCAAAATCTCAAATCGTACACCAACTGCTACCACAGATACTCTTCAACGTAGTCGGCGAAGGTGGGTTCTTGGGTCCAGCCGTAGTTCTTGAGGACTTGGCGGACGTAACGCTCGACGTCGGGAGTCAGGGGGCGGGTGCCGTTGTGGTACTCATAGTAGCGCTTGCGGGAGTAGACGTTGATGAGGTGATTCTTGATGGCTCGCTCCAGACGGCCTGGCATGTCGTAATAGATGGCGGAAAGTCCCTTGGGCATGCGGATGGGCTCGTCCATGCGGAACAATGGACAGTCTTCGCGCTGCATCTTAGGATTATGGAGATTGACACAGGTAACGTAGAGGCGTTCTGTCGGCTTGTAGTTGCTGAGAATGCTGTGAAGGCAGTGATCGCGCAAGGGGCAGATGTCACTGTAGCAGGCTTCGTAGTTGTCGGCCTTCTCGGCGAAGATTTCTTCGCGGGTCTTAGGTGTATTGTCGTTCTTTGTCATAGCTGATGTTATTTTGCGTGCAAAGATAATAAAAATGTTGAAGATAAACAAATTATTCATGAGAAAATGTTATAATCTCCTATACATTCCTACATTATCGATATATTTTACTTAATATCAAGTGTTTATATCATGTATAGAGTAATTATGAATTGTGAAACTATACATTAATGATGTAAATTTTGCCTGTTCTAAGTGCAAATATTAATTTAATTATCTGTTTTACAATGTGTTCCTGAATTGTTTCTCTAATTGAAACAAGTTGTTTTCTTAAATGAAACATGTTGTTTCTAAGAATGAAACAAAATGTTTCAATTAATAGAACTATCAATGAAACAATATCAAAATACAATGCATCAGTTATCAGAATCGGGCGAAGAAATGGGGTTTCACAGCCAAAGCTCTCTAATAAATGTATAGCTGAAACTATTTTAAAATCAACTATACATTGTATAATTAGTTGTATTTTAGCTAATTATATATGATATGTAGGAATGTATAGGCAAATCAAATATTTTGCATAAAAATATCTAATAGAATTTGGAGATACAGAAATATTTGCTTATCTTTGCAGTCAGAAATCAAAAAGCAATCGACATGACAAAGATTACAATCCTCAAGAACTACCGCAATACGGTGACACTCAGGCAGATGGAACTGCAGGAGGCACTCACGAACGTGATCCGGATGTGTGTATCTGGGTGAATGTCAAGAAGAAAGGCTCCGACACGTGGAGCACACCCATACTGGCTGCCGACGGCGTGCTCTCTCTGGACGACCCTAACGCCAGATTCATGGGCCTCACCGGTATCAACGACGATACCACTCCTGCCACACACGGCCCCATCCGTAGCCCGGAGTCATACGATTACGTCACCAGGACCACACGCCTGGAGAATGTCTCTGGCCGTCTTAAGCGTAAGGCTTGCTGGAACCCGGTGCTCTTCGAGATGCCTGACGGTGAGCTGTGGCTATTCTTCAAGATAGGTTCTTCTGTAGGAGACTGGACCGGATGGATCACGAAATCGAGAGACGGGGGCCGCACATGGGGCAATAAGGAGCCTCTTCCTTTCGATTCTCAGGGACGTGCTTTCTTAGGACCAGTCAAGAACAAGCCAGAGATTATTGATGGGCGTCTGCTCTGTCCTTCCTCTACTGAGAAGAATGGCTGGCGGTTCCACATGGAGATCCTCGACTTAAAGACTGGCCAGTGGAGATGGATACCTGTAGAGTCGACAGAGGCTATAAAGACCGACGATAATCAACCGCACCCTATCGACTGTATCCAGCCGTCTATCCTCAAACTGGAGGACGGTCGCCTGCAGGTGCTTATGCGCACTCATAATGCCTATCTCGCCACATCCTTCAGCAGTGACAATGGTGACACCTGGACTCCTGTGACACTCTCAAAGGTGGAAAACAACCAGAGCGGTACGGATGCCGTCACACTGAGGGACGGACGCCATTTGCTTGTCTACAACAATTTCAAGACATTGCCGATGACACCGAAGGGGCCGCGCACTCCATGCTCTATCGCCCTCAGCGATGATGGCGAGACCTGGCGACATGTATTGACTCTCGAGGATTCGCCCATCGACCAATACAGTTATCCTGCCATCATACAGGGTAGTGATGGCAGGATACACTGTGTATACACCTGGCGTCGCCAGCGTATAGTATATAAACAGATAGATCTTACTCGGTTAGGTCAATAGCAGGTCCGCCGACGGGAGTGTCTATCTGGTGCTGGTCTTTCGACAGATAGCTTTTCGAGGAGTCGATGGCGATGAGAACACCGTCCTCAATCCCGGCACCTTCCTTGTGGGGACGGAAGGTGAGCACCTTGTTGTCATATTCGCCGAGCCATGTGAGTTCACCAGTACCGGCATTCATCCACCACACCTTCTTCTTGTCGCCAGAGATCTTGCGGAGGTCTATCTTCATGTCACGGCTGGTGTAGTTGTAGATGAGCAGATAGTCGTTGCCGCGAGTGGCTGCCAGTCGCTCGTATTGTTTCCCGTTGTCAAGGACCACACTCTGATCTGCTACCCGCTCGAAGAATGGGAATGATAGCATGAGGTGCTTCAGGTATTTCATTTGGTTGAAACCGGGGTCGTAGAGTGCCTCAGTCCATTTTTTCTTACAGTGGTATGCGGGACCGTAACCCTCGCGATAGAACTGCATGATGGCGTTATGTCCGTAGGTATGACCGCAGCTGCCGCCAAAGACACTCCAGTAGGCGTAGCGGCGCACGTCGCAGGCCTTCCAATAGCCTAAGTTGTTGTCGTGCAGACCAATAGGAATCTCCTCGTAGCTAGGTTCTGCATCGAGCACGGGTTTGATGGGTTTGTAAGCCCAGGTAGAGTCTACGTACATCCAGTTGTCTTCCTCAGTATTGTCGGGGATAGGATAATCCTTGTTGCCCATACGCTGGTTATATTTACGGTGTCCGCTCTGGAATGTGTGGAAGTCTAGCCACTTTGCCTTGCTCCACCATTTCGCAGAGGTATAGCGCCCACGTGGGTGATAGGTCATGATGTGGTTCTTGTCTATCGACTTGATGGTGTTGGCAAGAGCTTCATATACCTCTGGTTTGACATCACCGGGCACGTCACCACCCATAAACCAGATGATGTTCGGACGGTTCTTATATCGGTTGGCGAGGAAGGTGCCGTAGGTCTTCGCCTGCTCGATATTCATCTTGCCGCCTTTCACCAGTCCGCCCCAGATACATACCATACCGACATAGATGCCGTTCTGCGCGGCTGTATCGATGATATAGTCCAGATGATCCCAATAGGAGTAGGCACCCGAAGTGAGTAGCCTGCCTTGTTTGTCGTGCGAAGGTACGCCATAGATGTTGTAGGCAGGCACCCCGTTGATAACCTGTATCTGGGCTACGTTAAAGCTGGCGTCGTGGCATCTCTTCAGATAGAAAGCCACCTCGTCGCGATTCAGTCGCTCTGGCATGAGCCATGGGGTCTCGCCCAACCAAAAGAATGGTTTGCCGTTTTCGAACTGCAGGAACCTCTGGTTCTCTGATACCTTAAGCTTTCCGTTGTCCCAGGGTTTCTGGGCCGTCATCGTGGTACACAGCGCCAGGGCTGCTGCCAGTGAGAAGAGTTTCTTGTTCATAGCCTGTTTCGTATTTGTTCTGATTTGTTTATGCAATATCTCAGTGCAAAGGTAGTGAAAAATAGCGAAAAAACAAATATATTATAAAGAAATCGGCTGTCGGAGGATTATTTCTCCAGCAGCCGATTTGAATTAGAGGTCATCATACGGGGACAGGCACGGTGTGACTATTCTTTCATCTAAGGAATTGCTTTTTCGAATGCAAATGTACAACAATTCCCTGAAGCAACAAAATATTCCTGTACCAATTTTATTGTTTTTTGACATTTTCATGTCAGACGGTAACTACTCATGCCGTGGGGTGCTGAGTAGTTACGTCAGACGCCCGACTTCTTCGATGGAAGTGTCTTATACTGATATCTTAAGAATAAGCCTTTTCATGCACTCCCTTAACGGCGCGGCCGCTGGGTTCGTTCATGTTGCGGAAGGCGGTATCCCATTCAAGGGCGATGGCGGTGCTGCAGGCGACAGAGGCTTCGGAGGGAACGCTCCTGGCTGCCGAGTCGCTTGGGAAGTGCTCGGCAAAGATCGAGCGATAGTAATACTCCTCTTTGTTCTTCGGCGGGTTGATGGGAAAGCGCTCGGCTGCATGGGCCATCTGCTCATCAGTGACGGCCTTGGAGGTGATTTCCTTCAGGGTGTCAATCCAGCTGTATCCGACACCATCGCTGAACTGCTCTTTCTGTCGCCAGGCGACTTCTGCGGGCAGCATGTCGGCAAAGGCTTCGCGAACAATCTTCTTCTCCATCGTCTGACCTGGACACATTTTCGCCTCAGGATTGGTGCGCATGGCGACATCGAGGAAGTCCTTGTCGAGGAACGGTACGCGACCTTCCACTCCCCAGGCCGCCAGGCTCTTGTTGGCACGGAGGCAGTCGTAGAGATAGAGTTTGCAAAGCTTACGGACGGTCTCTTCGTGGAATTCCTTTGCCGACGGGGCCTTGTGGAAATATAGATAGCCGCCGAATATCTCATCGGCACCTTCGCCACTGAGCACCATCTTGATACCCATCGACTTGATGACACGCGCCAACAGGTACATCGGCGTGGAGGCGCGGACGGTGGTGACATCGTAAGTCTCGATAAAGTAGATCACGTCGCGGATGGCATCGAGACCCTCCTGAATAGTATAGTTGATTTCGTGGTGTACAGTGCCGATATGGTCGGCCACCAGCTTCGCTTTGGCGAGGTCAGGCGCACCTTTTAGTCCTACGGCAAAGGAGTGCAGGCGGGGCCAGTAAGCCTTGGTCTGCGAGTTGTCCTCAATACGCATGGCGGCGTATTTCTCAGCAATGGCAGAGATGACACTGGAGTCGAGACCACCACTGAGCAGCACCCCGTAGGGCACGTCGGACATCAGCTGGCGCTTCACAGCGGCCTCAAGGGCATCGTGGATGGCATCGACAGAAGCCGGGTTGTCCTTGACGGCGTCGTACTGCATCCAGTCACGGCGGTAGTACGGCTTCATGCCAGGCGATACACTCCAATAATAGTGTCCTGGCAAGAAGGGCTCGTAACGCTCACACTGGCCTTCGAGTGCCTTTAGTTCAGAAGCGACATAGACGGTGCCGTCGCTGTCGTAGCCAATATAAAGAGGTATCACGCCTATGGGGTCGCGGGCTATCAGGAACTCGTCGCGCTCCTCGTCGTAGAGCACAAAGGCAAAGATGCCGTTGAGGTCTTCGAGGAAGTCGATGCCCTTTTTGCGATACAAGGCCAGGATCACCTCGCAGTCGCTGCCTGTTTGAAAGTCGTATGCTCCAACATAGCGGCGACGGATTTCCTGATGGTTATAGATTTCGCCGTTCACAGCCAGCACCTGTTTGCGGTCTGGCGAATATAGCGGTTGTCCGCCGCTTTCGGGGTCAACGATGCTCAGTCGTTCATGGGCCAGTATAGCCGAGCCGCCACTGTAGATTCCACTCCAGTCAGGTCCGCGATGACGGATTTTCTGACTCATCTTCAATGCTTTGAGGCGTAAATCGCCTCGAAGTTGCTCCGATGTCTGCTCTTTCACGTTTAATATTGCTACGATTCCACACATAATATTTCTATTTTAAAGGTACGACAAATATAGATAATTGGTTTGGGCAGGGTATTCCGCCGCAAGGGTGTCTATCTGGTTGACTGTAGGCATGAGGCCAAGTTCCTTGCGCCACTTTCGGATGATAAGACCTGCCTGTTCCATTTTCATGCGATTCTCCAAGCCGATGGCACGACCTATCTGGAAGTCAGAGAAACCGTAAACCTTCGCGGCATGCAACACTTGGAATACCTCAGGCGACTGAAGGTACTCCTTGAACTCGCTGGGTTCCATAAACTCAGAGATTTCCGACAGGAGGCTGTTATCCTTCAGTTGTTGGTCGATGTCAACGATATGCTTCAGCTTCTCGAGGAACCAGCGGTCAATCATCGTCAACAGGTGAATCTGCTCGACGCTATAGCCTATCTTCAATGCTTTCGACACAACAAAGATGCGCATGTCGGTAGGCTCATGCAGCGACTTCTCGATGTCACGAATCTTTATTTCGTGGTTCTCGACGAATCCATGCATGCCTTGTCCTATCATCCGCAGACCTTTTTGCAGCGCTTCCTCGAAAGTCCGTCCGATGGCCATCACCTCACCGACGCTTTTCATTGACGAGCCGAGCTGGCGTTTCACCCCATAAAACTTCGTCAAATCCCAGCGGGGAATCTTTACTACTACATAGTCGAGGGCTGGCTCGAAGAAGGCGGAGGTTGTCTTCGTGACCGAGTTCTTCAGGTCGAAGAGTCCGTAGCCGAGTCCGAGTTTCGCGGCAACAAACGCCAACGGATAGCCCGTAGCCTTCGAAGCCAATGCCGACGAGCGACTCAGACGGGCATTGACCTCAATGACACGATAGTCCTCAGAATTGGGGTCGAGGGCGTACTGCACGTTACACTCACCGACGATGCCGATATGGCGGATGATCTTGATGGCCAAGGCACGCAGCTTGTGATATTCGCTGTTCGAGAGCGTTTGACTCGGTGCCACCACTATCGACTCACCCGTATGGATGCCCAGCGGGTCGAAGTTCTCCATGTTGCAGACCGTGATGCAGTTGTCGAAACGGTCGCGCACCACCTCGTACTCAATCTCCTTCCAGCCTTTAAGGCTTTTCTCAACCAACACCTGTGGCGAGAATGAGAATGCCTCTTCTGCCTGTGCGAGCAGTTCCTCTTCATTGTCGCAGAAGCCGCTGCCGAGACCGCCCAATGCATAGGCGGCTCTTAATATCACGGGGAAGCCCAGCTCATGTGCTGCTTTTTGTACTTCCTCGATAGAAGAGCAAGCCTCGCTCTTGATGGTCTTCACGCCAATCTCGTCGAGCCGCTTCACAAACAGGTTGCGGTCTTCCGTGTCGATAATGGCCTGCACAGGGGTTCCCAGAACCTTTACGCCGTATTTCTCCAGTACACCGTTTTGGTACAGTTCCACGCCACAGTTCAGAGCCGTCTGTCCACCAAACGACAGCAGAATGCCGTCAGGCCGTTCTTTCTCGATGACGCGCTCTACGAACTCTGGCGTCACAGGCTGGAAATACACCGTGTCGGCCACGGCCTGCGAGGTCGTGCTGTCCGTTTCGTCTTTTTGCGAGGTCTGTACCGTAGCGATATTAGGATTAATCAGTATCGAGTGGATGCCTTCTTCCTTCAGAGCTTTCAATGCCTGCGCACCGCTGTAGTCGAATTCTCCGGCCTGACCAATCTTCAAGGCACCAGAACCCAACAACAGAACTTTAGATATGCCGTTCGTTTTCAGTCCGTCGCGTGCGAACTCTTGGTTCGTAAGGAGCGAACTCTTAGTCCGTCCCGTGCGGACTGTATTCAGGCAGTTCATGAACTCGTCGAACATCCACTCCGTATCCGTTGGACCTGAGCAGGCTTCTGGATGAAACTGCGCTGAGAACCATGGATTCGTCTTGTGACGGATACCCTCGTTCGAACCGTCGTTCATGTTCACGAACAGCGGCTCCCAATCCTCCGGCAATGTCGAGTCGTCCACCGCATAACCGTGATTCTGCGAGGTGATGAAGCATTCATTGGTTCCCACTCGCTGAACGGGCTGGTTATGCGACCGGTGTCCGTATTTCAGTTTATAGGTCTTTGCTCCTGCGGCACGTGCCAGCAGCTGGTTGCCCAGGCAGATACCCATGCAGGGACGTATCTTCTTATTCTTTAGAAACGTACGGATATGCTCTACCGTCTTGCCGCATTGCTCTGGGTCGCCAGGACCATTGGCCAGGAACAGACCGTCGAACTCCAACTGGTTGAAGTCGTAGTCCCAGGGCACACGAATCACCTCAATGCCACGACGTATCAGGCATCGGATGATGTTCGCCTTTACGCCGCAGTCCACAAGCACGATCTTCTTGTCAGCACCTTCATTATAACGGATGACCTCCTTGCAACTCACCTTCTCCACCCAGTTCACTGAGCCGTAGTATTCTTCCGTCTCCTGCGATGCCATCGCAGCCCTCTCAATCACCACGCGCCCCATCATCACACCGTGTTCACGTAGCACCTTCGTCAGCCGCCGTGTATCAATCCCCGTAATGGCAGGAATTTTCTCGCGCTGCAGCCAGGCAGCTAACGACTCCTTCGCATTCCAATGGGAATAGTTCTCGCTATAGTCGGCTACTATCAGAGCCTTGGGGTGTATGCGTTCGCTCTCCATAAACAGAGGGAGTCCATCGCTTCCCATGCCCGTTTCAGGTATGCCGTAGTTGCCTATCAATGGGAATGTCGTTACCAAAATCTGTCCCGCATAGCTGGGGTCTGTCAAACTCTCAGGATAACCCGTCATGGCGGTGTTGAATACCACTTCGCCTATAGTGTTGCCGTCAAATCCGAAAGACCAGCCCCGGAACACTGTGCCATCGCTGAGTATCAATCTTGCTTCTCTCTTCATTATTTATTGTTGCTTCTTCTGTTTGCTATCTATATAATTCACAAATGCCTGGTTGACAAGTCGTGTACCGCCAGGGGTGGGGTAGTGGCCAGTAAAGTACCAGTCGCCTGGATGGTTGGGACAAGCCTCGCGAAGTCCCTCGATGCTTTGAAACACCAGTTCGATGGGTGCCTGCATGTCCTCAGGGCGCAACATATCTACAATCTTCTCGTTGATTTCCTCTACGGTGAAAGGCTCGTAAAGGACACGCACATGATTCTCTGTATGCGGGTCGCGCCTGCAGGCCAGATAGGTATCATTGATGAGTTGCCACATGCCGCGTTCCTCTATCAATGCCATCGTGGCACGGAAGGCGCAGAACTCCTCCAGGCGAGCCATGTCGATGCCGTAGTAGTCGGGATAGCGAATCTGCGGCGAACTCGATACCATGACGATCTTCTTGGGGTGCAGACGGTCGAGGATTTTGAAGATACTCTCTTTCAGCGTGGTGCCTCGAACGATGGAGTCGTCGATAATCACAAGGTTGTCTTCATAGGGGCGCAGGCTGCCGTAGCTGATGTCATAGACGTGAGCTGCCAGGTCGTTACGCTCTGTGTTGGTTGAGATAAAAGTGCGCAGTTTGATGTCCTTCCACACCACCTTCTCCGTACGTACGTTGTAGCCCTGCTGACGGAAACCGTCTGTCATGCCGTAATAGGCTACTTCGGCGGTGTTTGGGATGTATGAAAAGACGGTATGTTCTACGTCATCGTCGATGGCTTTCATGATGGCGGGAGTCAGCTGCTCGCCTAATCGTTTGCGCTCCTGATAGATGTCGCGGTCGGAGCCTCTGCTGAAGTAGATACGTTCGAAGCTGCATGCACTCAGCTGCTTGGCTGGCATGATTTGCTCCAAGTGACTCTCTCCGTTGCGACGCACGATAAGCGCCTCACCAGGCTTCAGCTCATGAATGTCTTCGTATTGCAGATTGAAGGTGGTTTGCAGCACAGGCCGCTCACTGGCCAACGCTACGATCTCGTCATCGCGATAGTAGAACGCAGGACGGATGCCCCAGGGGTCGCGCACAGCAAACATTTCGCCAGAGCCTGTCAGTCCGCACATCACGTAACCGCCATCGTAGTGTTCCATCGTCTTCCGCAGCACATTGGCCATCTCTACGTGGTCGTCGATATATCGCGTGATGTCGAGCCCCTCCAGCCCCTTTGCTTTAGCTTCTTCAAACAGCCGCTCCACCTCGCGGTCCAGACGGTGTCCCATCAGTTCCAGCGTGATGTAAGAGTCGCCATAGATACGCGGCGATTGGCCTTGCGCTGTTAGGAAAGAAAAAACCTCGTCGATGTTGGTCATGTTGAAGTTGCCGCACAGACAGAGGTTCTTCGCCCGCCAGTTGTTACGGCGCAGGAAGGGATGAACAAACGTCAGTCCGCTCTTGCCGGTGGTCGAATAGCGCAGGTGGCCCATCAACAGTTCTCCGGCCATCTGCTGCGTCACCCTCGAAAAGATTTCCGTGATAGCGTCCTTGCCCTCAGCTTTCTCGCGGAACATATACTCCGTGCCGGGTTCCTTGTTCAGACTTACTGATGCGATACCTGCCCCCTCCTGACCGCGATTGTGCTGCTTCTCCATCATCAGATAGAGCTTGTTAAATCCGTAAGCCCACGTGCCGTACCGCTTCTCGTAGTAGTCCAGTGGCTTCAACAGGCGAATCATCGCCACACCACATTCATGCTTCAGCTGTTCCATATCAGATGCAAGCCTTAATGAACGACATAAACAGCGGATGCGGATGCAGCACTGTCGATGAGTACTCTGGGTGGAACTGCGTACCGATATACCATTTCTTGTCTGGAATCTCAACGATTTCCACAAGGTCGGCAGCAGGATTGATACCTACACACTTCATGCCCTTCGCCTCGTACTCCTCTTTATATATATTATTGAACTCATAACGGTGTCGATGGCGCTCGCTGATGGTTGTGTGCCTTGCGGTTTTTCCGCAAGGATTATACGCCTCATAAGCCCTGCTTCCCTCCTTCAGCTTGCACTCATAGCCCCCCAGTCGCATCGTGCCGCCCATCTGCGTGATGCTCTTCTGCTCCTCCATAATGTCGATGACGTTATGCGGTGTCTGCTCGTCCATCTCGCGGCTATTCGCATCCTGATAGCCTAATATATTCCGTGCGAACTCAATCACCATCATCTGCATGCCCAGACAAATACCGAAGGTGGGAATGTCGTTGGTCCGGGTATATTCTGCTGCAACAATCTTTCCCTCGATGCCACGCTGACCGAAGCCCGGACAAATCACGATGCCTGCCATACCGTCGAGCTTCTCGCTGACGTTCTGTTTAGTTATTTCCTCGCTGTTGATAAAGTGCAACTTAGCCTTTACATCATTATAGATACCAGCCAGATTCAGACTTTCGCGGATGCTCTTGTAGGCATCTTGCAGATCGTACTTGCCCACCAGTCCGATGTGTACCTCACGTTTGGCGTTGCGCTGTTTGTCGAGAAAGTCGTTCCAAGGTTTCATGGCTGGTGTCATTCCCGACGTTCCGTCGCCTACCCGTAGCCTTTCACCCACAGGGATTCCTATTTTCCGCATGATGGCGGCATCCAGTCCCTGCTTCTGCATGCTCACAGGCACCTCATAGATACTCGGCATGTCTTCGCTCTGCACCACGCACTCCAAGTCCACATTACAGAACGACGCCACCTTCATCCGCACATGGTCGTCGAGGTGGCGTTCTGTCCTTAGGACGAGAATATCAGGCTGAATACCCATTCCCTGCAGTTCTTTTACGCTGTGCTGCGTCGGCTTCGTCTTCAACTCATCCGCAGCTTTCAGATAAGGCACGTAGGTCAGGTGTACGCACACCGCATCCCGTCCAAGTTGCCACCGCAGTTGTCGGATAGCCTCCATAAACGGTGCACTCTCGATGTCACCGATAGTGCCGCCGACTTCGGTGATCACGAAGTCCAAGCCTTCATCCAGACCTTCGCGTAGCATCCTCCGCTTAATCTCGTCCGTGATATGCGGAACAACCTGGATAGTCTTACCCAGATAGTCGCCCCGTCGTTCGCGGTCTATCACCGTTTTATATATGCGACCGGTTGTTATACTATTGTCTCGTGTGGTACGTATACCCGTAAACCTTTCATAGTGCCCCAGGTCGAGGTCGGTCTCAAAACCATCCTCTGTCACGTAGCACTCGCCGTGCTCATAGGGGTTCAGTGTCCCCGGGTCAATATTGATATACGGGTCGAACTTCTGAATCGTCACCTTGTAGCCGCGTGCCAGCAGCAATTTGCCGATGCTGGCAGAAATGATTCCCTTTCCAAGTGAAGAAACCACACCGCCCGTTACGAAAATGTACTTTGTCTCCATAAAACAATCCTTTATGACTGCAAAACTGGTGCAAACCGAATGCAAACGAGTTCACTCGATTTACTGAGGTGCAGCCCAGTTTCGCGCTATTATTGTGCAAAGGTATATATTTTAATGGTATAGCGACTTGCCATACTTTCATTTTTGATTGTTAAAAACGCACACAACTGTCAAAGTGTAATTATTTCTCGAAAATTCATGTCGAAAAGTTGACACTTTGAAATAAAATTAGCTAATTTCTTGGCAAAATGATAACCAGTGAAAATATTTAGTTTCAAAAAGATAGAATAGTCCTTGTTGGTTCTGACATTTTGCATTACCTTTGCACCCAAAATAAGGCAATATGAAAGATTTAGCAAGGATAATATGACAAAAAGTAAGTTACAGAATTATCAACAAGGATTATATCAGAGCCAATATGAGCATGATGCTTGCGGTGTGGGAATGGTTGTGAACATCCACGGCGGGAAGAGTCATGAGCTGGTGGACAATGCGCTGCGGGTGCTGGAGAACATGGAGCATCGTGGTGCTGAGACGCGCGATAAGACGGGCGACGGCGCGGGTATCATGGTTCAGATTCCGCATGAGTTTATCCTGTTGCAGGGTATTCCTGTTCCGGAGAAAGGTAAGTACGGCACGGGGCTGGTGTTCCTTCCGAAGGAGGAGAAGGCGCAGCAGGAGATACTCTCTATCATGATAGAAGAGATAGAGCGCGAGGGCTTGCAGCTGATGCATCTGCGCACGGTGCCCACCAACCCCGAGGTGCTTGGAGCGGCTTCCCGCGAGGTGGAGCCGGACATCAAGCAGGTGTTCGTGACAGGTGTAAGCGAAGAAAAGGTGGAAACCTTTCCACGCATATTATATATTGTACGCAAGAAGATAGAGAAGCGAGTGAACGACAAGGACTTTTATATTTGTTCTCTATCCAACACAAACATTATCTATAAGGGTATGCTGACATCGGGACAGCTGAGACGCTACTTCCCCGACCTGTCGAGTCCATACTTTACTAGCGGACTTGCCCTGGTTCATTCGCGTTTCTCTACCAACACGTTTCCCACGTGGTCGTTGGCACAGCCGTTCCGCTTGTTGGCGCACAACGGTGAGATAAACACCATTCGCGGCAATCGCGGCTGGATGAAGGCTCGCGAGAGTGTGCTGAGCAGCGAGGCATTGGGCGACATCAAGGATCTGCGTCCCATTGTGCAGGAGGGCATGAGCGATTCGGCCTCGCTTGACAACGTGTTTGAGTTTCTGACGATGAGCGGACTCTCGTTGCCACAGGCGATGGCGATACTGGTGCCGGAGAGCTTCAACGACAAGAATCCGATTTCTGAGGACCTGAAGGCATTCTACGAGTACCACTCGATACTGATGGAGCCGTGGGACGGACCTGCCGCGCTGCTGTTCAGCGACGGGCGATATGCCGGCGGTATGCTCGACAGAAACGGCTTGCGCCCAAGCCGCTATACGATTACGAAGCAGGGGATGATGGTGGTGGCTTCGGAAGTGGG
>FLNV01001614.1_pt1 | contig 36976 bp, 38 predicted proteins | sample 1140351 | NCBI WGS metagenome assembly FLNV01 (sample SAMEA3878207, study PRJEB12797) | bioreactor metagenome | biome: Moose rumen | place: Sweden | collected 2011-10
CTCGACGACGGCTCGTATCTCTTCAAGGCCCAGACCAGCATCGTCGACTTCTGCAAGGTGTTTGACGTCGACGAGGACTATTTTGAGCCTATGCAAGGCGAGGCCGACACCTTGGCCGGCCTGATCCTTGAAATCGAAGGGCGCATCCCGGAGATTGGGTTCAAGTTCAACTTCGAGAAGTTCCACATGGAGATTACCGATGCCGACACCAAACGTATCAAAGAAGTGAAAGTGACGTATGAAGAATAGAATAACCATAGCGTTTGCGATGAGCATCATCGCCGCAGTCGCCTTTTCGTGCGACCGCCAGTCCGGCTACCTGCCCAAGCCTCGTGGCTATTTCCGCATCGACCTGCCCGAAAAGGCATATGCCAAGGTCGACACGATCGAAAAATACAGCTTCGAGTGCCCCGAATACGCTTATATCACCTACGACCGCTATTCGCCCGACGAGAAAAACTGGGTCAACATCGAGATGCCGCAGTTCAAAGGCTCCATCCACCTGACGCACAAGCCCGTCGACGACAACTTGGGCGAATATTTGGAAGACGTCCACACCATGGTCACCAAGCACCTGCAAAAGGCCAACGGCGTGCGCGACAGCCTGATTGTCAACGAAGAACATAAGGTTTACGGACTTTTCATCGAGATGGACGGCAAGGGCGTGGCCACCCCGATGCAGTTCTACCTCACCGACAGCACAAGGAACTTCGTCAGAGGCGCACTCTACTTCAACTTCAAGCCCGACAACGACTCGATGCAGCCCGTCATCAACTTCATCCGCGAGGACATCGACCATTTGATTGAGACGTTTGAGTGGAAATGACGCATTCTCCATTGTTTTTGCAGTCACTCCCTTGTTGAGACAATAGCGGAAAGTTTGTATCTTTGTGCCCTCGAAAACCAATCAAATCTCAAAGCAATATGAAAAAGTGCATCGTAATGGCCTTTGCCGCCATGCTTTTCGCAGGAACGACGCTTTCTGCCCAGACCCCAGAAGAAATCATCGACAGGATGTCAACTGAAATGGAACGGGGCGACACCGAAGGGTTCGCCATTGACCTCAACATGAAAATACCCATTGTGGGAACCGTCACCTCACACAACATGATTATGGGCGACAAGATGAAATCCGTTATCACCAGCGACGACAAAAGCTCCATCATGTGGTCTGATGCAACGACTACTTGGTCCTATGACGAAAAAACCGGCGAGATTACCATAGAAAACAAGAAACCCACCACCGACGAGAAGAAAGACGACGACAACATGAATGCCTTCAACAACATAACAGACGGGTACGACCTCACCCTCAAGAAAGAGACGTCCGACGCATGGTACATCGTCTGCAAGAAGTCAAAGTCAAACAAGGACAAGGACGACCCAAAGAAGATGGAGTTGACGGTTTCCAAAGCCACCTATCTCCCTATCAGCCTGCGCACGAAGCAGTCGCTCATCACCATCAGCATCGAGAACTACACCCTCGGTGTAAGCGAAGAGAGCGTCACCTTCAACCCCGCCGAATACCCCAATGCCACCATCATCGACAAGCGATAAGCAACACATGCGCAACAACCGCCATCCTTCCAATCAACTTCGTTCGCGCAACGGAATCTGGCTGCTTGTGGTGGCTGCCGTGGCGTTGGAGTCCATCGCCTGCATCCAGTATTTCTACAACCGCAAGGCCATCAAGGACGAAGCCGTTTATCGCGCACGGGCCGAACTGCGTGCCGCCGAGCTTGAAATCAACGTCGCCACCGCCGAGTTGGAAGCCGCCACCAAGGTGCTCGCCAAGATGGCGGAAACCACGTTAGACGACCCGCAAGCCGTGGCCGAAAGTACCTACAAGCTGTTGGAAACGCTCGACAATGTGGAGTCGGCAAGCGTGGCTTTTGTGCCCGATTACTATCCCCAATACGGCCGTTGGTATGAGGTATGCAGCAGCCGCTCCGACGGGGAAGGCGAAGCGGCCATCTTCACGCGGCAGATCGGCGGCGCGGAGCATGACTACTTCCAAACCGAGTGGTTCCAAAACGGGTTGTCTATCGACAGCGCATGGTGGTCGGAGCCGTATTTGGACGAGGCTGGGGCACAGACGATGGTGGTCAGCTGCTCCCATCCTGTCCGCGACGAGCAGGACGACATCGTGGCGGTGGTCTGCATCGACCTGTCCATCAGCCGCTTGCAGCATGTGTCGGCCTATTTGCAGGTCTACCCCGAGAGCTACTACTCCATCACCTCCAGCAGCGGCGTGGACATTGTACCGCCGCCCGACACCATCTCAGGACGCAAATACATGATTTTTGACGAGGACATTGAGGCGACCGGCTGGCGCATGTCCGTCATCATCCCCGAGGACATCCTCTATGCCGAACTCAAGCGCGTCGGGCTTTTGGTCTCCATCCTCATGATTCTCAACTTGGCGCTGTTGGCATTCATCATGTTCCGCAGCGCGAAGAGCATCCTCAAGCTCGTCGCCGTCAACAACCAAAAGGAACGCATGGAAGGCGAGTTGGAGATTGCCCAGACCATCCAAAACGCCATGCTGCCCAAAGTGTTTCCGCCCTTTGCCGACCGTCCCGACTTGAACATCTACGGCATGGTGCAGCCCGCGAAGGAGATTGGCGGCGACCTCTACGATTTCTATGTCCGCCACGAAAAGCTGCTCTTCTGTGTGGGCGACGTGAGCGGCAAGGGCGTGCCCGCGTCGCTCGTCATGGCCACCGTCCGCTCGCTTTTCCGCAGCACCACGGCACACGCCGAAAGCCCTGCCGAGGTGGTCAGGGAGCTGAACGACACCCTCGTCGAGCAGAACGACCAGAGCATGTTCGTCACCCTCTTTGTCGGCGTGCTCGACCTCGCCACCGGCGACCTCCGCTATTGCAACGCCGGACACAACGCCCCTGTTTTAATCACTCCCAACTCCCAACTCCCAACTGCTAACTGCCAACTGCCAACTGTTAACTGCCAACTGCCAACTGCCATAAACATACTGCCCAACCTTCCGATTGGCATCATGAGCGGCTTTGAATATGTGGAGCAACACACCCAAATGGAGCGTGGCGCGACGCTTTTCCTCTACACCGACGGACTGACTGAAGCGGAGAACAGCATCTATGAGCAATACGGCGAAAAACGGATGCTCGAAACGCTGGCCCAAACCGGCGGCTTGCGTCCCCGCGAGATTGTCGACAGGCTGCAAAAGAGCGTCGCTGCGTTTGTGGCCGACACGCCGCAGAGCGACGACCTCACCCTGCTCGCCATCCGCTATCAGGTGCCTGCCATCGTCATGCGCAACGACATCCAGCAGATCCCAACGCTCGCCGAGTGGGTGGAGACGCTCGGCATCCCCGCCGAACTCAACATGCCCGTCAACCTCGCCCTCGAAGAAACGGTGAGCAACGTCATGCTCTACGCCTATCCGGGCCGCGACGACGGCAAGGTGTTCGTCGAATACAACGAAGCGGCGACCGAAAGCGGCAAGCAACTGATATTCACCGTCTCCGATTCCGGCATCCCCTTCGACCCGACCCAAAAAGACGAAGTGGACACCTCGCTTTCGGCGGAGGAGCGTCCCATCGGCGGACTCGGCATCCACCTCGTCCGACAGCTCATGGACGACATCCGCTACGAGCGCGTCGAAGACAAGAACATCCTGACATTGATTAAAATCATTCGCTATGAAAACTGATATTCAACAAATTGGTAATCAACTGATTGCATCCTTCTCTGGCCGGTTGGATACGGCGGCTGCAGCGGCCACTACCGAAGCGGTCAAGCCGCTGTTGGAGGCCGAGAACAAGGAAATCATCCTCGACTGCTCCGAGCTTGAGTACATCTCCTCCTCCGGCTTGCGCATCTTCCTCAGCATCCGCAAGGAAGCCGCCACACACGGCTCGAGAGTCATCGTCCGCAACATCAACGCCGACATCCGCCAAGTCTTTATGATGACCGGCTTCATCAGCCTTTTTGAGATACAATGATGGACGCGCTCGACTTACATTGCCAGATGATCTTGGACGAGTACCGCGAGGCACTACCCAACCTTGAGAGCCTGAAAGAGGCCGTCCTCGCCGAGTTGCGAGAAGCCTTAAATCGCAACGGGCTTGTCGTCACCACCGTTGAAGCGCGTGTCAAGACCGAGGTGTCGTTGGCGGGCAAACTCGCCCTCAAAGGCGGCAAATACGCGACGCTCGCCGACATCACCGACATCGTTGGGGCGCGTGTCGTCACTTTCTACACCGACGACGTGGACCGCATCGCGTCGATGGCGGAGCAGCTGTTTGACATCGACTGGGACAACTCCGTCGATAAGCGCAAGCTGCACCAGCTCGACAGCTTCGGCTACAACTCGCTGCACTACATCTGCCGTATGCCCGGCTACGGTTTCCGCTTCGAGTTGCAACTCCGCACGACACTTCAGCACGCCTGGGCCGCCATCAACCACGACATCGGCTACAAGACCGGCATCGAGATCCCCCGCGAATACATGCGCCGCATGAACCGTCTCGCCGGCCTGTTGGAGATGGCCGACGACGAGTTCAGCCGTATCCGCACCGAAATCACCGACTACCGCCGCCGCGTACAGGGCCTCGTGCAGAACGGCAAGTTGGACGACGTGCTTTTGGACGGCGACACCTTCCGCTCGTACCTGCAAATCGGGCCGCTCGATGCCCTCAACCACCGCATCGCCGCCATCAACCAAGCGGAGATACAAGACGCGCCGCTCGACAACTACCTGCGGGTGCTCAAGGCGCTGCGGTGCAACACCCTCGGCGACGTACACCGCCTCATCAAGGAGTATGAGGAAGATGCCTACCTGCTGGCTCGCCACCAACTCGGCAACACCGACTTGGACATCCTCTCGTCGGCCATCGGCTTGCAGAACATCTGCATCGTCTGCATCCTTTCGAGCGGCGGCGGCAAGATCGGCCTGCGCCGGCTCTACGATGCCCTCAACGGCGAGAACCCGCAGAACGACCTCCTCGCCGAGCTGACCTACAACCAAGCCGCCAATCTTCCGTTTATGAAATAACACGACCATGGCCAACAAACACCTTGATACCGACCTGCTTGACCGCGCCATCATCTTTGCGGTCAAAGCGCACCACGACACCGAGCGTCGCGGAAAGGACTTCCCGTACATCGTCCACCCGATGGAAGCAGTGGAGATTGTGGCGACCATGACATCCGACCAGGAACTCCTTGCCGCCGCAGCCCTGCACGACACCATCGAGGACACCGACGTGACCTACGAACAACTGCATGAGGTGTTTGGAGAACGCATTGCAGACCTCGTGCTTGCCGAGAGCGACCGTTTCAAGGAAGGCATGAGCAAAGCCGAAAGCTGGCGCGACCGCAAACAAGAGGCCATCGACCGCCTCGCCGCTGCAAGCCGCGACGCAAAGATTGTGGCGTTGGGCGACAAACTCAGCAACATGCGGGCCATCTGGCGTGACTACCAAACCCAAGGCGACGACCTCTGGAGCCTCTTCAACGTCGAGGACCGCACCCTGCACGAATGGCACTATCGCGGCTTGGCCGCCTCCCTCGCCGAGCTGTCCGACACCTTCGCCTATCAGGAGTTCGTCAGGCTGATGGAAGAGGTCTTTTGAAAGGCCATAGGCCTTCCCAAAACTGAGTGGCCAACATGCATTTTTGTATTTTCGCCACTTTTATTACACTTTTTTCAACAAAAAACCGTAATTTCGCGGCGCGAAAAATTTTTTGCACCGATGTAAACACAGTATTCACTTAAAAGAAAGGGGGAAAGGCCTATGATGAACAGCCTGAAAATCGGGGACTTGACGTGGCGTCATCTCAACAACCCAACCGAAGAAGACTTTGAATTCCTGAAAGACAGGTTCCATTTCCACCCCTTGGACATCGAAGACTGCAAATCGGTCAACCAACGCCCGAAAATCGACATCTACGACGACTACTACTTCCTCATCCTGCATTTCCCCAACTTCGACCGCCAGAACAAGTTCGTGAAAATCAAGGAAGTGAAGATCTTCTGGGGCAAGGACTACATCATCTCCATCGAAAAGAACCCTTGGGGCGTGTCGCAACTCTTCGAGGAATATGAGGAACGCATCCAGAACGAGGAGGAGATGAACATCCCCAACTCCGACATCCTCCTCTACCGCATCCTCGAAAAGCTGATGACCGAGTCGGTCTACCTGCTGCGCAAGGTCGGCTTAGACGTGGAACTCATCAACCGCGAGCTGCTGCAAGAGAAGCAGGTGAAGATCATCGAGCGCATCAGCGTCACCCGCAAGAACCTCATCCTCATCAACACCATCTTCAAGCCGCAACTGAGGCTCTTCCACCTCTTCGAGACGGGCAAGGTGCGTGGCTTCACCGACGACGTGGAGTATATGGAAGACTACTGGGGCAACATCCTCGACTACCTGCAAAAGGTGTGGGACATGACCGAAGACTACGAGGAACTGATTGAGGGGCTGTCGCAGACCTTCGACTCGATGCTGACCAACAAGACCAACGAGACGATGAAGGTGCTGACCCTCGTCTCGACCATCATCCTGCCTCTGACCTTCATCACGGGCATCTACGGCATGAACGTCAACCTACCCTTCCAAGACCTTGACACCGACACGCTTTGGACCTTCTGGGGCATCATGGGGTTCATGGCGGCAGTGGCCGTGGGGTTCTATATCTATTTCAGGCACAGAAAAATGATGTAATCAGCCTAGTAATACCGTTTCCTGAAAATACGCACCAATCCTATCATTAGTTTTTGATAAGTCGATTCTTTCAATGGATGATAATTGTATCTTTCATCATTCAAGAAAGCGATATTGTTGTTTTGACTGTCTACGATGACAATTCCGCCTTGGGTCATGTATTTGTACGGTAACCTAGTATAGGTTCCAAGGGTTAGAAGGCTAATGACAGCTCCTTTGCTGAATTCTTTATCATAGTTGTCGTCAGTTCGGACGAACCCATGACAATATGCCAATAATCCGAAACGTTCGTTTTGCGACTCCAAAATGGAATCGATGGTGGGTGGAATAGGGATACTTTCAACGCGAACCCTGCCTCCAACGTATCTCATCACCATGTAAATTTCATATTGAACCCTATTGTAAATGGCACTGTCCTCGATGACAATCTTTCCTGTTACAGGGAGCGTCTCGTCTTTTGACAGAGCCTTCTCAAACAATCCTTGGGCAATTTTTGTAAGCGAGTCACTATAAGCAACTCTGTCGTTTTCCTCGACGACACCAATAAGAGTCAATGGCTCAAATTGCTGCATCTGCTGAATCTCGGCACGCTTCACCGTTGACACAAAGCCCCTATTGGTAGTGCATGAGGCAAAAAAAGAACCAAAGAACAATAATGCGATGACCAAGCGTTTTATATCAATTCCTAACATAGTTAATGATGTTATTGCGAATGTTACTTTTACTACTTCACAAACAGCTTCTCGTATTTCACGACAACACCATTGCGCATCAGCTTGACGATATAACATCCTTTGGCCAAATTGGCGGGCAAGGTAACGGCGAAATCTCCGACTTGATTCCCCGTGGCTTTCAGCACGGTGCGACCGCTCAAGTCGCAAACGGCAACGGCGTCGAATTGGCTCATATTGCCGCTTATGTGGAGGGTTTGGCCCCGCTCGATGGGATTGGGGAAAAGGTAAACCGGCTCGTTCAAATCCTCGTTGATGCTCCAATTGGGGTCCCAAATCATGCGGGCGTATTCCGGGTGGTCGACGAAGGGGTTGCGATTGTGCTGGTAGTCGGCGTAGATGGCGTTGTTGCGATCGATTTCCTTCTGGCTGACGGGGTCTTGGTCGTTCCAGCGCAGCAGCATGTCGATGGCCCACGGCTTGATTTCGCTCTTGGTGGTCATGTCGCTCGTGCCCCAGTTGGCATCCTCGCCGTAGTAGCGCACGCTCATGTACATGATGGCGCGGGCGAAGTCGCCCTTGTATTCGTCGATGGGTTCGAAGACAGTGCCCGTGTAGCCCGTCGTCTTGCAAGCGCCCAACTTTGAGCCGTTTTGCGAGGTCCACGAAGCCGAGCGCACCTCGCCGAAGGGGTAGTTGCTGCGGCGTTGGTTGACGTAGCCGTCGGTCGGGAAGATATGGTGCAGGTCGGTGCGGGCGGTGGCGTCGCTATTGAACCAGCTCTGCGGCCACGAGTGCTCGCGGTTGTAGCAGTCGCCTTCGCCGCTGTAGTTGCCGCATTGGTCTTGGCCGAGGGAATAGGTGTAGTTGGCGCCGTCGGAATACATGTCCCACACCACGCCGTTGCCTTTGTTGTCGGTGCTCCAGAAGGCGTTCCAGAGCTGGGCGTAGGAGATGCTCGTGTGCCCCTTGATGATGTTGTGCAGCGCGGTTTTCAGTTCGGTGCCCGTCAGGCCGTTGGCGGAATTGTAGTAGTTGGTTGGCGCTTGCGCCACAGCACAAACGGCTATCGAAAGTGTGATGAGCAACAAAAGTGTTTTTTTCATAGCAGTAGGGTTATTTGTGTGTGGTGTCATTGCGAGCGAAGCGTGGCAATCCAGAAAATGAACCATCTCCCTGGATTGCTTCGTTCCTCGCAATGACGCAATGCGTGTATAACAAATCCTTATTCAAATTAAATCCGTAAACAAATATAATATCGCGATGATCACCATGAACACCGAGGCTGAGAACTCGATGAAGCTCACCTTCTTGATCATCTTTGGCTCAAACGGAACGCGAATCGTGAAGAACGACCACAAAAATCCTGCCACGATGACGGCCAACATATACCATCCCTTGCCAAAGGGCATGAAATAAGGCCCCATCAGCGACATGAGCAGCGTGTTGATACACGACATGAAAACCAGCAAAGCAAGTTCCGTGTCGTTGCTGACCGTATACATCATCTTGCCTTTCAGGATTTTCATCGACTCCACAAACATCTTGACGGCCACGACAATCATCATGGCAAAGACCATATACGTTGCGATGTAAGTGATGAGATGGGCAAACAGTTTTCCCAAAGCGAAGCCGCCCATGACAAAAACCCCTTGGAATACGCCGAAGAACAAGGGGATGAACCACTTCTGCGATGGTTTGTCGTCGGCCTTAATCAGGCCCAACGAGTGTGTCCCTGCCGGGACGGTGAGGCAGAGGACGAAGAGGATGCTGATGATGATGGATGCAGTGGACATAACCTAACACATAAATCACGCGAACACCAATTGCGATTGCTGCTCTTCTGTCGAGGCTTCCAACACAATGTTTTCGTCTTCATATTCAGCCACCAACTCACACAAAAGATTCAATTCAAGGTTTTTAGGGTCGTCTTCAGCGACTTCCTCACCTGTCAGCGGTACCAATTCATCGATTCGAGCCAATATTGCTCGCAATTCCTTTTCTGTCTTTATCAATGCCATAATCAAATGTTTTTGATGTCCTTTATTTTGTCATATTCCGCATGAGTGCCAATGAAACGTATGAGTACATTCTGTGGCGTGAACTTGATTACAACCACCAAGCGATAGTCGTTTCCCTTGATGTTGAACACATACCTCTGATTGCCCACGCTGTCAACCGAGTTGAAGGTTCGCTTGATATCGGCGAAGTTCTGCCATTGGGCGACTTCCGTCTTTTCAACCCAGTTGATTAATGCTCCTTTGGCCTGAGGGTTCTTCGTGTAATAGTCCTTAATTGCCGTCTTTGAAATGATTCTCATTGGCATCGTTGTTTGCCGCAAAAATACACAAACTTATAGAATAACGCCCCGAAAACAGCAAAAATTTCGGGGAAGCCTTCCCGACTCCCCCGAATTTCCGTTTTGGATAGCCTTCGGCAAGAAATCACCCCAACCGCTTGAACTGGCAGGTGAAGTGGCGCATCAGCTCGGCCTCCCATGTGATTTCGAGGCCGCGCTTGATGCTGTCGCGACGGTCATAGACGTTCTTCAGCGCGGCGGCAATCACGTCCATGTGGTTGTTGGTGTAGACGCGGCGCGGGATGCAGAGGCGCACGAAGTCGTTGCCGCCGAAGCGATTCTCTCGGGTCACGGGGTCGCGGTCGGCGAGCACATAGCCGATCTCGCAGGCGCGGATGCCGGCCTCAAGGTAAAGCTCGCAGGTCAACGTCTGGGCGGGGAACTCCTCCTTGGGGATGTTGGTCAGCACCTTGTCGGCATCGACGAAGATGGCGTGACCACCGGCGGGACGCTGGTAAGGAATGCCATATTCATCGAGCTTGTCGGCCAAGTACTGCACCTGCTTGACGCGGGTCTCGACCATCTCGAACTCGATGTTCTCCTTCAGACCGACGGCCAAGGCGTCCATGTCGCGACCGTTCATGCCGCCGTAAGTCAGGAAGCCTTCGAAGGGGATACAGAACAGCTTGGCGCCTTCGTACCAGTCCTGCTTGTTGGTGGCGATGAAGCCGCCCATGTTGACCAAGCCGTCCTTCTTCGCGCTCATCGTCATCGAGTCGGCGTAGCTGAACATCTCGCGGGCGATTTCCTTCAAGGTCTTGTCGGCGTAGCCTTCCTCGCGGGTCTTGATGAAATAGGCGTTCTCAATGAAACGTGCGCTGTCGATGTTGACGGGCACGCCGTACTTATGGCACAAGGCGCAGGTTTCGCGGATGTTCTTCATCGAGACGGGCTGGCCGCCGACGGTGTTGTTGGTCACGGTGAGGACGAAGAACGGCACGTTGCCCTTGTTCTCCTGCAGCACCTTTTCGAGCTTTTCGAGACTGACGTTGCCCTTGAAAGGCACCTCAAGCTGGGTGTCGTAGGCCTCGGGCACGGTGACGTCAATGGCGAAGGCCTTGCGGCTCTCGATGTGGCCCTTGGTGGTGTCGAAGTGGGCGTTGCCGGGGATGACCATGCCGGGCTTCACCAAATAGGAGAACAAGACGTTCTCGGCGGCGCGGCCTTGGTGGGTCGGGATGACGTAGTCGAAGCCGGTAAGCTCGGTGACGGTGTCCTTCATGTGGTAGAACGAGCGGGCGCCGCCATAGCTCTCGTCGCCCATCATCACGGCGGCCCACTGCCGGTCGCTCATGGCGCCGGTGCCGCTGTCGGTCAGCAGGTCGATGTAGACGTAGTCGCTCTTCAGCATGAAGATGTTGTTGTGGGCTTCCTTGAGCCACTGTTCGCGTTGTTCGCGGGTGGATTTGCGGATGGGTTCGACCATCTTGATTTTCCACGCTTCTGCAAATGGTAATTCCATGATTTATTGATTTAAAGATTTGAAATTTAAAGATTGAAGGATTCGATTGGGAGGGTGTTTTTTGACTTGGAACGGGAGATATGATTGGCGTGACGCGGGGACTTACGTCGCCCGCTTACTGATCTGTCGTCCCTACGGGACTCCTCAGAAACGGTCACGTTCCTTGACGTTGAGATAAACCATATTACCAAAAATGTTGGGCATATTAATAATAAGGTGCTTCAAAAAACGGTCAAAGATAGGCATTTTTTCGGAGATACAAGGCTAAAACCTCGTTTTTTTCTCCCATCCCCAACAATTAATGATTGCAAACCGACAAAAATCCCAAAATGTGGGGATTCCACAGGTCGGCAAAAGGCCGTTATTTTGCATCCAGATTTTTGTCATACTGTTAGAGAATGAATTTTTGAGTTAGTTTTCACCGTGCGAGGCGGATGCAGTCTGCCTCGCACGGTGTTTTTTGCATCCTCACAAATAACGAATCGCCGCCCGAAAAATAGCCATTTGTGGGGATTTGGACTGCAAGGCGAAATTCGGATTTTTGCAGGCGAATTTGAATAAATAGCATTCATTATGAAACTGAAAACGATAGCACAATGCGCCGTCTTGGGTTTGGCCCTGAGTGCCATGCCGTTACAAGCGCAAAACCAAAAAGCCGATTCCACCAAACTGTTCTCCCTCTCGCGCCTCTCGGTAGGCGGCTACGGAGAGGCTTTCTACACCCGCAACTTCTACAGCGACAACATGTTCCGCTACTCCCATGCCGACCGTTACCGCGACGCCAAAGGCCACGGTCGCGTCGACCTGCCCCATGTGTGCATCAACCTTGGCTACGACTTCGGCAAGGGCTGGAGCATGGGCAGCGAGATCGAGTTTGAGCACGGCGGCACCGAGGTGGCCGTCGAAATCGAAGCCGAAGAGACGGGCGAGTTCGAGCACGAGATTGAGCGCGGCGGCGAGGTCGCCCTCGAGCAGTTCTGGATTCAGAAGTCGTTTGGCAAAGGCTTCAACATCCGCATGGGCCACATCATCGTGCCCGTGGGGCAGACCAACAACGCCCACTTGCCCACCGACTTCTTCACCTGCTACCGTCCCGAAGGCGAGTTTACCATCCTCCCCTGCACATGGCACGAAACGGGGCTCAGCTTGTGGGGTCGCCTCGGCAACTGGCGCTATGAGGCCATGGTCATCCCCGCCCTCAACTCCGACATGTTCAACAACGCCAACTGGGTCAAGAACGCCTCGGCGTCGGGCTATGAGTTTCGCGTGGCCAACCACTTGGCCGGCGCCGTCCGCATCGACAACTACAGCGTCAAGAACCTGCACATCGGCGTGAGCGGCTACATCGGCAACACCTTTAATAATGACATCGTCACCAACGAGTTTTCGGAGACGAGCCAGTACAAGGACGTGAAAGGCACCGTGGTCATCGGCACAGCCGAGTTCGACTACAAGGCCAACGGACTTGTCGTGCGCGGCAACTTCGACTACGGTCACCTGAGCGACGCCTCGCTCATCTCGGCCTGGAACAAGAACCAGAACCACCAGAGCTTCTCGCCCTACCCACGCTCGCTCGTCGGAGAGGCCGCCATCGCCTACGGCGGTGAGGTCGCCTACGACATCATGCGCCCGATGAAACGCACCGGCGGACAGCAGCTCTACCTCTTTGGCCGCTACGACTACTACGACAGCTACATCCCGTCGGCCACGGCCCTCACCGACTACCAATGGACCGACCGCCACGTGATGACCCTCGGCGTGAACTACTACCCCATCAAGCAGGTCGTCGTGAAGGCGGAATATGCCAAACGCTTCCTCAAAGAACAGTATAACGACGAACCCATGTTCTCCATCGGCGTGGCCTACAGCGGGTTCTTCACGAAATAAAACGACAAATAAACATCAACATCAATCAACAATCTAAACATCAAACAAAATGAAGAAATTAATGAGAAACGCAGCCTTAGCCGCTGCAACCGTTTTGCTTGCCGTGAGCTTCAGCTCGTGCAACAAAGAGAATGAGGTCAAAGACGAAGCCAACAAGGAAACCAAGGACGCCATCATCAAGCAGTACCTGAACCACACCGTCTACCCGACCTACCAGAATTTGGCCGCCGAGACCGACAAACTCGTCGAATGCCTTGAGACCCTGCAAGGCAGCATGACCCAAGCCAACGTCAACGCCGCCACCGAGACCTTCCTCGAAGCCCGTCACTGGTGGGAGATGAGCGAGGCCTTCCTCTTTGGCGCCGCCTCCGACTTCGGCATCGACCCGCACATCGACTCGTGGCCGCTCGACGAAGACGCCTTCAACAACCTGATGGCCAGCCCCAACATGATCGCCATGCTTGCTGACGACGAAGACGGCTCCGTGGCCGGCGAACAGCTCGGCAACGCCCTGCTCGGCTTCCACGGCATCGAGTTCATCCTCTTCCGCGAGGGCCAACCCCGCAACGTGGACGAAATCGACGACGACATGGTCACCTACATCGTGGCCGTCAGCCGCGACCTGCGCAACCGTTGCTTCCAACTCGAAGTGAGCTGGAACGCCGACGCTCCCGCCGCCCATGCCGAACTGATGGAAGAGCTTGAGTTCAACACCACCGTCAACGGAGGCGACAACTCCTACGGCGAGAACATGACCCTTGCCGGACAAGCCGGCAGCACCTACGCCACCCGCACCCAAGCCCTCCAAGCCATCCTTGACGGCTGCATCGACATCTCCGACGAGGTGGGCACCTCGAAGATCGGCAAATGCTTCAATGGCGAGGACGTGACCTATGTCGAGTCGCCTTACAGCCAAAAGTCCATCAAAGACTTCACCGACAACATCACCAGCGTCCAGAACGCCTACATGGGCGGCATTGAAGGCCAACGCGACGAAGCCCTTTCGGTTCACAACTATCTGAAAGACATCGATGCCGCACTCGACACCAAGGTCGTGAACGCCATCAACAATGCCATCGAGAAGATCAAAAACATGAAGGCTCCCTTCGTCCTCAACTACACCGATGCCAGCGCCGGCGAAGCCATCGAAGCCTGCCAAGAGCTTTCCGACATCCTCGATGAGGCCAAGGACGCTTTGAACGAACAATAAAGCACCATCATTCATTTGAAGATTCTGAAGGCATTTCACCTCCGAAAGGCGGTGATCCGATGCCTTCAGAATCTTCGCAATTATCGAAAAAAACGACATGTTCAGACACAAGATAACCGGACTCACGCTTATGGGATGCCTTTTGGCAGCAAGCATCGTCTCATGCAAGCCCGACGACCCCGTTCCGACCGTCGTAAGCGAAGAGACCTACGCCGGCGGCGAGTTGGGCACGACGTTCAACCGCTCACATTCGGCCTACCAAGACCCGACGCCAGCTATTGAGGAAGCCGGATTGAGCACCAAGTTCAAGTATGGGGAATACTTCTTTGAGCGCTCGTACACTATCAATAGCGAGCCATTCAAAGGGCTTGGACCACTTTATCTGCGCACGTCGTGCAATGCCTGTCATCCGGGCTACGGTCGCGGAAAGCGCGTCACGCGCTACGATTCCAACGAATGGGGCAACAGCTACCTGCTCATCGTGACCAACAAGCAAGGAACCATCGTCGAGTCGCTGGGACTCGTCCCCATGACGAAAGCCGTGGCGGGCTTCAAGCCGATGATCGACGAAAGCAAAGTGAGCATCAACTGGCTCAACTATGTGGACGAATGGGGCAACCAATTCCCTGACGGCGAGACCTATAGCCTCATTTATCCAGAACTTGTCATCCCTGAAGATGCCTTTTACGCGCCCCTCGAAATCGGAGGCCAAATCGTGCCTTATAGCGAGTTGGACATGACCCTTGAGGCCACCATCGGCATTTATGGCACCGGCCTGCTTGATGCCATCCCCGACGACTCGCTGAAAGCCGAATACCTGAAACAGGAAAGCCATGGCGTGACGCTCAACCCGACCATTTGGGCAGGTGGCGACTGGGCGCCGACCGGCCTCAACACCGATGGACACCCCTTCCGCCTCGACTATGCGCTCGACGCCTCATCAACGCAAGGCAACGTGAGCCTTTGGGAAGTGACCAATGTGGTCACCGACCCCTACACGGAAAACTACATTCCCGAAGCCTACTCGCGCACTGCCGCCTCCGACCCCGACGTGCAGGCCACTTTCTACGACCTTTATCCCGAACAAAACATCACAGGAAACGTAGAAACCGACATCTATAACTATTTAACCAACAATAATATAGAGTTGGAAATGAGCAGTGAGGATCACTACCTGCTCAACTTGTGGATTCGCGGTTTGGCCGTGCCTGCCGCCCGCGACCTCGACAATGAGGAAGTGCAATTGGGACGCAAGCTGTTCCGCGAAATCGGTTGCGCCGCCTGTCACCGTCCCTCATGGACCACCGGCGACGACAGCCAACTGCAAGACCCGTACGACGTTTTCGCCGGACGCGAGTTTCCCCGCTATCCCAACCAGAAAATCTGGCCTTACACCGACCTCGTCCAGCACCGCCTTTTCATGGAAAACGACATCCGCACGGGCTGGTGCCGCACCACGCCGCTGTGGGGCAAAGGCCTCATGCGCACTTGCGCTGGCCATAGCGACCGGCTTCACGACTGTCGCGCCCGCAACGTGATGGAAGCCATCATGTGGCATGGCAACGCCCAAAGCGATGCTCGCTGGACCATCGAGAAGTTCCGCAACCTACAGAAAAACGAGCGCGACGCCATCGTCAAGTTCATTGAAGCCATCTAACGATATGACAACGAACTAATTCAAATTTATAAAATTATGAACAACTACAGAAATCTGAAATTGCTGTTTGCAGGCGGCCTGTTGGCTTTGGCCTTAGCCTCCTGCCACGGCACTGAAGAGCCGACCACCATCGTCAGCGAGGAGACCTACGCCGGCGGCGAGTTGGGCACCACGTTCAACCGCTCGCACACCGCCTACCAAGACCCCACGCCTGCCACGGAACAGGCCGGCCTGACCGCCAACTTCAAGTATGGCGAGTACTTCTTTGAGCGCACTTTCACGCAAAACAACGCGCCTTTCAAGGGCCTCGGTCCACTCTACGTCCGCAACAGCTGCATCGCCTGCCATCCCAGCTACGGCCACGGCAAGCGCATGAACCGCTACAGCTCCAACGACTGGGGCAACGGCTACCTTCTCGTCTTCGTCGACAAGAACGACACCTACCTCAGTTCCTACACGGGAATGCCTCAAACCAACGCAGTGGAGCCTTTCAAGGCTCCGCTCGACGAGACCCAGATCCAGATCAACTGGCTGAGCTACACCGACGAATGGGGCAACCAATTCCCCGACGGAGAGAGCTACAACCTCACCTATCCCGAAGTGTACATCCCCGAAGAGGCCTTCTACGTGCCGCTTGAGGTGAACAACCAGCCCATTCCCTACAGCGACTTCGTGTGCCGCTTGGAGTCGACCATCGGCATCTATGGCACCGGACTCGTCGACGCCATCCCCGACGACTCGCTGAAGGCGCAGTACCAGAAGGAATACAACGACGGCTTCATGCAGAACGGACTCAACCCCGCGATGTGGGCCGGCAGCGACTTCGCCCCGACGGGTTACTATGGCAACACCAACCACCCGAAGCGTTACACCTACGCCCTGACGCGCGGTCCCTTGCAGGATGCCCCGGGCGCCAACGCCATCTGGAACATCACCAACGTGACGCACCCCACCAAGATGGGTCACTACATGACGGCAGCCTACGCTACGACGGCTTCGCAAGACCCCGACGTGCAGGCTGAGTTCTACAACTACTTCCCGCAATACAACCTCACGGGCGACGTGGAGACCGACATCTACAACTACCTGATGATGGCCAACATCCCCGACGAGCTGAAAGTGCCCGAGATGAGCGGCGAAGACTACTCCGACTTCATGGTTTGGCACCGTGGTTTGGCCGTTCCCGCCGCCCGCGACTTGGACGACCCCGACGTGCAACGTGGCCGCCAGCTGTTCCGCGACTTGGGTTGCGCCTACTGCCACCGTCCGTCGTGGCAGACCGGCGACGACATGTTCACCGACCCGGCCGGCTTCTTCAGCGACGGCGACCCGCGCCTGCCGCGCTATCCCAACCAGAAGATTTGGCCCTACAGCGACTTCATCCAGCACAAGCTCCACATGGAGAACGACATCCGCACGGGCTGGTGCCGCACCACCCCGCTTTGGGGACGCGGCCTGAGCACGCTCTGCACGGGCGCCGGCGACCGTCTGCACGACTGCCGCGCACAAACCGTCATCGAAGCCATCATGTGGCACGGCAACGCCCAAAGCGACGCCCGCCGCTCGGTGGAACAGTTCCGCGAGCTGCCCAAGGCCGACCGCGACGCCATCGTGAAATTCATCGAGGCGATTTGATTTTCATTTTTGTCAGACACAGTAGAGGCGTTGCGTGCAACGTCTCTACTTGTTTTTAGGGATAGGCCGTATCAACGCAAACAATATGTTTGTAGTTTTGGGAATAATGTGTATTTTTGCAGGCGAAAAAACAACAAAACAACAAAACCATGTCAACTTATGCCATAACACTGAACGAGCGCACCACCAGCGGCAAGGCTTTGATGGCCTACCTACAGGCCTTGGGCGTTCTTGTCAAGAAGATTACACCGTCCGTCACAGACGACCAAATCACGCCAGCCTTATCTGTGCGGATGAAGAAGGCTCGAGAGGAATTTGCCAATGGCGAAACCATCGTGTGCCACACGCCTGACGAAATGCAGAAATACTTCGACAGCCTATGACATATTGCATTGAATACTCAAAGGATGCCAACAAGACCTTGAAGAAATGGAAGAAATCGAATCCGCGTCTTTTCAAGAAGGCCACACAGATTCTGTTCGACATTATGGAACACCCTCGAACCGGGCTTGGCCACCCCGAGCCTTTGATTGGCGGAAATGATATGACCTATTCGCGACACATCACCGCCCACGACAGGATTATTTACGACATTTATGACGAGCGTATCACCGTGCTTGTCATCCAAGTTGAAGACCATTATAATGACAAGTGATTTTTATTTTTGTCAGACACAGTAGAGGCGTTGCGTGCAACGTCTCTACAGCCGAAAAATCCCGTCATTCGTGGCGGGATTTTTTCGTTTTTGCAATTCCAGTCCAGCATTTTTTTTGTACCTTTGCCGCCTATTCCAAATCGCACCACATCTTGTGATATGTGACATATTGTAATTCTTTGAATATCAAATATTTTAATCTTAAACACTAATAATTACATTCCAAAATGAAAAAAGGGAAGTATATACCAGTTGACACAAGGATTTTGTGAAAAACGGCACAAAAATAGCACAATTTTCTGATTTTCTGTAAAAAAACTGGTTTTTACGGTTGAATTTTTGTATGTTTTACACTATAAGATTATGTAAGACAACAATGATTCACTATGATAGATTTTGACAACTTCACATCTCTCTTCCAAATTGCCGATTATTTCAATACCGATGAAATCTGCAAGCAGACCATTGCACAAGAAAGGTGGGGCGAAGGTGAGGCCGTTTGCCCGTATTGCGGACACACCCATACGTACAAGTGTGCCGACGGACGCTATTCCTGCCCCAAATGCCACAGGAAATTCTCCGTCCTTGTCGGGACAATCTTCGAGAACACCAAGATTTCACTCCGCAAGTGGTTCATGGCAATGTACCTCATTTCCTCGCACAAGAAAGGCATTTCTTCCTGCCAATTGGCAAGTGACATCCAAGTGACGCAAAAGGCCGCTTGGTTCATCCTACACAAGCTCCGTGGCTTGTATGGACAAGACAAAGACACCGTACTGAAAGGTCAGGTGGAAATGGACGAAATGTACCTTGGAGGACGTGAGACCAACAAGCACGAATGGAAGAAGGTCAAGGGGACGCAAGGACGCTCCACAAAGACCAAGACACCAATTTTCGGAATGGTTGAACGCAAGGACGGGAACGTGGTCGCAATGAAGGTCAGAGACACCAAAGGCGCAACCCTGTTGCCGATTGTGGACAAGCATGTCTCAAAGGAATCCGATGTGTTTACTGACGAACTTGTTTCCTACTCAAACTTGGATAGGAACGGCTACAACCACCAAATCGTCAACCACGGCAAGCGTGAGTTCGTCCGCTCCAAGGACATACACACCAATTCGATTGAGGGATTTTGGGCGCATTTCAAGCGTGTGGTGTTCGGTACATACCATTGCGTCTCTAAGGACTATTTGCAGCGTTACATTGACGAACAGGTGTACAGGTGGAACACGAGGAAGGAAAATTCCACAAAGCGTTTCCGTGATATGTTTGCCAAGAGCATCAAGCCGTTTGAGTACAAGGATGTTCTTATCCTCTCAACAATCGTTGACGGTGACTTCTGGGCCGCAAAGCATAGGTCTTATTACCATCACAAAGCCGCTTGATTAAGCCGTTGCCGTTTCAACCGTCCAGCCATTTGGTATACCATTGGCTCCAGTAACACTCCATGTTGCTTCTGCATTTTTTACGAATGTTCCGCTCGAAGCAACATTACTTACCCAATTTTTTGTATTTGATGATGAAGGAGTTGTTGTGAACATTGCCTTTATGTAATTCAAATTAGTACATCCATTAAACATATGTGAATAACAATAATTTGCCAAAGTTGTTGCAGGTAACTCAGGGGCTGCTGTTAACGATGTACAGCCATAAAACATATATGAATAACAATAATCTGCCAAAGTTGTTGCAGGTAACGTTGGTGCCTCTGTCAATGAGGAACAATTACGGAAAAGATTGTAACACCCATAAGAAGGCATTGCAATATCATAACCAACTTCATTGAATAAAGACGTAACATCCCCTGTTGCCTTTATTTTTCCTGTCATTACAAATTGATGATAGTTTGAAGTACTTACACCTAATGTTGTATTAGTTCCTTTGAACTTAACGGAATCTCCAACATTTTCAAGTGTGATTGTGTCACCAGAATAACCTTTTGTCCCTTGTACCGTATATGTGTAATCATTCCATGTTTCACCGTTATCAGTCGAATATTGTAAAACGGCATTTGCCAATGTTGTTGCGGTCCCAACACGGTTCAGTTGTATGGTACTGTTTGCTTCTTCTGCTGTGAATTTAAGTATCGGGTATACTAATGGATTGTAATGTACTTCGTCCTCGTTTACGCATACTGATACATTGGGAGTTACATATTCTACCCCACCCCACTAAAATCTTGATAATCAGCGTGTTGTTCAAATTTCTTTAGATATTTTCTCATGTTTATCTGTTTTTAAGTATAAATAGTGCTGATTTTTGGTTTTGTCAGGGAATGTTTGTATATTTGCAGTATGATTGATATTTATAGTAAACAAATTGATTATGGCACTATTGAAAGAAGACGGTAGTTTGGACATTGAACGTATAAACAAACTACCATTAGAAGAGTACATGGAAGAAATGGGGACATTAACCCAAGAGCAAGTTAAGGAATATATCTCCAAACTGCCTGTTAATGAATCTAAAGAGCCCATGCAAGCAATCGTTGTTAATTATACATTAGATGAAGAATTAGACAGAGGTTGTATATTCGATGCCGATGAGGTTATCAATAATATAGGAAAAAATTGTGAAAAGTGATAAAGAAACAATGTTGGCTAAAAGAAGATAGATTACCATCAAGGCTTTTTGTCGGGTTTTCCTCCAATATCACAAAACAAATAGAAGCAATTAAGAATTATAACCAAAACAATATTGATGGGCTTTCTAAATGGCGTGATTATCTTGATGGTATGAAAAAGTATATTTCTAATCCCGTAATAGCATGGGATTATACAAACAGGCATCAAAGATTTCCAAATGGAACAATGTTCATTAGCGATTTTGATTACAATATAGGTTATACGATAAAAACCAATAACACCACACAACAGCAATATGTGTATGTTTTCATGGCGAACTTAAAGCCTGATGAATTCGGTTTGATTGTTCCACAAAAAAAATGAATCAATTAAAAAAGCGCTTTCACTTATTGAAAGAATCGAAAAATTATAATCAGTTTGTGTCAACTGGTATATACTTCCCTAAAAAAAAGTAAACTTTTGCTGCTGCTCATCGCGCTCGCAACGTCCTGGGCGGCAATGGCACAACAACAGTGCGACCCCATCACCTCCTTTCCGTGGAGGGAAAAATTCGAGAGCTATGCCGTAGGTGTCTTCAACGAGCCTTGCTGGGTGAACGAACCCTTAGTTGAGGGTTCGCCGTCTTTCGAAATCTCTACTGAGGATCAATCACATGGGAATAACAACACCAAGAAACTGAAACTGCCTAATACCACGGAAAATGGTAAGATGACCAAGCTCGTGCTGCCTGAAATAAGCCTCCCTTCATCAGGCACTTATGAATTTGGCATCGACGTATATCGTTGGGGAGCCTCAAATAATCAAGAAGGCGTAAGGGTTTATGCCAGCACAAACGGAGCCATTGAAGGCGCTACGGAATTGGGATTCCTCCCTCGCATCCCCAACCAATCAGGTGGCCAATATGTTTCGGCAGAAGCAGACGACGGATGGTACACCTACTTCTTCCCGCTTCCTCAAGGCACCCGTTTCATCATTCTGAGAGGTGAGAACGATGGTGACCATAGTGTATTCCTCTTTTTGGACAACTTCGTGGTGAAACAGCGTGTCTTCGTCACCGAAAACCAAATCGTGAACAGCAACCCCGGCACAGGCCAAATGACTTGGGACCAGTTTGCCCAACATGTGAACAGCGGCCACCACTTCACCAACAGCACCATCACCCTGATGGAAGACATCACCCTTGGTATCCATGCCATGGCGGGCACCGAGGACGACCCCTTCACGGGCACCTTCGACGGCAACGGCCATAGCATTAACGCCGGCATCCAGAACAACGCAATAGGCGCCGAAACGACGGGCGAAATGCCCCTCAACTTCAAGGCCGAGAAGGACGGCACCTACACCCTCAGCGTCGATGTGGAGAGCGTCGAAATGACCTACCTCCACCTCATCGACAACATGACCGGTGCCGACATCGACCTGCTTTCATCCCTACGGAGCAATGGAGCAATGGAATATTCGTTTGAGGCCAAGACGACGGACTACGCCTCGCGCTTCAAGTTGGTGTTTGCCCAAGGCGAATCGGCCAACGAAGACAACTTCGCCTTCATGCGCAACAACCACTTGTTGGTCCTGGGCATTGAAGGCCAAGCCACCTTGCAAGTCATCGACCTTATGGGCCGTATCCTCAGCTCCGAGACCATCAACGGCAACGTGAGCAAGGCCGTCAACGCCCCCGCCGGTGTGTATGTCTTGCGCCTCATCAACGGCGACGAGGTGAAGACGCAGAAAATCGTAATCAAATAAACAGTAAAAAAAACAGAAATACAATGAAAAAGATAGCATTGACAATCGCAATCATCCTCGGACTGAGCCTGACCTCCTTCGCCGACCCTAATGGCGGCGGCCTGTTCCAACGCGGCACCGAGCCTGAAAACACCACCTATAGCAACCGCGATGGTAGCGTCACCAGCCCGATGCTCCCCGATCACGGCATGGACGGCAACCAAGACGCCAACGGTCCGCTCGGCAGCGGCATCGCCGTGCTGCTCGGCCTCGGCGCGGCCTACTTGGTGGGCAAGAAACGCTCGGAAGAATAAAGGAATTCCAGTGCTGATACTACGAGAGGGCGACTAAAAAGGTCGCTCTCTTTTTTTGCAAGAGGGAAGCATAACGCAGGCGTTTTGCCGAAAAAAAAGTTTTTTTTCTCCGCAAACCACTTTTTTCGTATTTTTGCATTCAATTAATTACCGCACCTATATGGCAACCGACAAAGTTACATATTGGATTGACATTGCCGATTACGACCTTGAAACCGCCGAGGCCATGTATAGGACTGGCCGCTGGCTGTATGTCGCCTTTATGTGCCATCAAGTAATAGAGAAGACCTTGAAAGCCTATTGGTGTGGTACACAACCCAACGACCCGCCTTATACCCACCACCACATGCGCTTAGCTGAAGGCTGTGGCCTTTACGACAAGATGGACGACGAGCAAAAAGACTTTCTCGACCTCGTAACCAACTACAACATTGAGGCTCGATATCCCGAGGACAAAGAGGCTTTGGCACGAACCTTGTCACCGCAGGTTTGCAGACAACTGATTGACGAAACCAAACAACTGACACAATGGATAAAAAACGAACTGACACGGTCTTGACCATCGAAGAAGCACTGAACCTCGTCAGGCTTTACAAACAGGTCATCGCCCCACGTTTCGACATGGAGCCTCGTGTATTGATGTTTGGCTCCTACTCGAAAGGCTATGCCAACCCCGACAGCGACATTGACGTGGCCGTCATTGTGCCCACATACGGCGACCACAAGTTTGAAATCGCAAAAGGCCTTTGGCGCGACACTCGCAAGGTAAGTTTCCTCATCGAGCCAGTCCTTATGGCCGAGGACCGTTGGTCACCGCTCTATGACGATGTGATGCGGACAGGAATTGCTGTGTAAACATTTCCGTTTTTCCAATTCCAGTCCAAGCATTTTATATTTTTTTCCAAACCAAAGTTTTAGGTATCGGCTCAAAAGGAATTTTTCCGTACCTTTGCGCCCTCAAAAAAACACACAATTTTAAATCTTTAAGTTACCTATATTGAAGGGCAGGCGTTTGGTTTTTGCCCAAATTTGCTCAGTGTGAACAGCTACCCTCATCCGGATAATCTGACATGGAACATCAGCAACGATGATTTTGACTATGGCACTAACCCAAGCACCACCCGAATCCATGTTTACGACACCTATCTTTCTGCCTACCAAAGCAAATTTGGTGATGCACAAAACATAGAATTTGTTGGCGACATGACAACTTCGGGCAACTGGACGGATGCTGGCAACTACAGCAGCACGTTCCGTGAAAAAACAGATTGACAACGCCATCGTGAGCTTCAACGAAGGCGACCAGCTCGGCAAGTTCTACTTCGGCGAGCAAGATGCCAACATCTACATCCCGCAGGACGGCAAGGACTACGCCATCGCCGTCAGCGACAAGCAAGGCGAGATGCCGCTCAACTTCAAGGCCGAGAAGAACGGCACCTACACGCTGAGCTTCGACACCGAGGCAGTGAGCTTCAGCTACCTGCACCTTATCGACAACCTGACGGGTGCCGATGTCGACCTGCTCCACCCCAACGCCAACCCCAACCACGAAGCCGTCATTGCGGGCGAAGACCCGCAATCTCCTGCGCCCTCCTACACCTTCGAGGCCAAGACGACGGACTACGCCTCGCGCTTCAAGTTGGTGTTTGCCCAAGGCGAATCGGCCAACGAAGACAACTTCGCCTTCATGCGCGACAACCACTTGTTGGTCCTGGGCATTGAAGGCCAAGCCACCTTGCAAGTCATCGACCTTATGGGCCGTATCCTCAGCTCCGAGACCATCAACGGCAACGTGAGCAAGGCCGTCAACGCCCCCGCCGGTGTGTATGTCTTGCGCCTCATCAACGGCGACGAGGTGAAGACGCAGAAAATCGTAATCAAATAAACAGTAAAAAAAACAGAAATACAATGAAAAAGATAGCATTGACAATCGCAATCATCCTCGGACTGAGCCTGACCTCCTTCGCCGATCCTAATGGTGGCGGCCTGTTCCAACGTGGCGCCGAGCCTGAAAACACCACCTATAGCAACCGCGACGGTAGCGTCACCTCCCCGATGCTCCCCGGTCACGGCTTGGACGACAACCAGGACGCCAACGGTCCGCTCGGCAGCGGCATCGCCGTGCTCTTGGGCCTCGGTGGAGCCTACCTCGTGGCCAAGAAACGCAAGGAAGAATAAAGGGTTTGTAAGGCTGGCCTGATAGGATACTGCCACCACAAACGACCCATTAATAATAAGGAGCAATCCGCGCGAAAATCCCCGAATTTGGGGATTTTCGTGTTTTTGTAAAAATGCGGATATTTGCAACTTGAAATGAATTCACCTCTATGAAAAACCTCCGCCACTTCACCTCTATCCTGATGATCCTCATCATCGTCGCCCTTGCAGCGGGCACCGTCATTGAAAAACTCCACGGCTCGGAATATGCCCTCATCCACGTCTACAGCGCATGGTGGTTCATCGCGTTGTGGACCATGTTTGCCGTCATCGCAGCCGTTTATGTTTTCAGCGACCAAAACTGGAAACGTCCCATGGCACTCACGCTGTTCCTCTCGGTGGTTTGCATCCTGCTTGGCGCACTGCTCACCATGCTCACCGGACAGCACGGCGAAATCACCCTGCAACCCGAAGTGGCGACCTCGCAATTCACCGTCGAGAAACACGGCGACACGAAGGACTGCACCCTGCCTTTCAGCCTCACCCTCGACCGCTTTGAGATCGAGACCTACCCAGGCACCCGCTCGCCCATGGACTTCGTGAGCCATCTCCGCATCGACGACCAAACGCAAAACGTCCACAAGGAAGCCAAGATCTCCATGAACAACATCCTGAAATACAGAGGCTACCGCTTCTACCAAAGCGACTACGACGACGATGGCAACTCCGTCCTCAGCGTCGCCCACGACCCTTGGGGCATCGGCGTGACCTACACGGGCTATGTCCTGCTCCTGTTGGCCGTCATCCTGGTCTTCACCGAAAAGAACGGCGAGTTCCGTCGCCTGCTGAGGAAAGCCTCCGGCAAGGCCGCCGTAGTGTTGGCCTTGCTCGTCTTCGGAAACGTTTTCACCGCTTCAGCCGCCAACAAGCAACCCCGCACCCTGCCCAAGGAAAGTGCCGACAAGATGGGCCAGATGTATGTGATGTACAAAGGCCGCGTGTGCCCCATGCAGACCTTGGCCAAGGACTTCACCACCAAGCTCTGCGGCAACGCCCGCTACCACGGCCTCACGCCCGAACAGGTGATGAGCGGCTGGATTTTCTACTTCGACGACTGGAAAAACGAGCCATTGCTGAAAATCAAAGGCGGCTTCGTGCAAGAGCAACTCGGCATCGAAGGCAAATACGCCCGCATGACCGACTTCGTGACCCCGACGGGCGACAACAAGCTCACCGAAAGCATCAAGACACTGCCGATGGGCGACCCGAAGCGCAAGAAACTCAGTGCCGCCGACGAAAAATACGAGCTCATCACCATGCTCAACAACGGCAAGCTGCTGAAACTGTTCCCCCATGCCGACAGCACCCAGTCCGTCACTTGGTACGCGCAAGGTGACAAGCTGCCTTTGGACATCCCCGACGACGAATACCTCTTCATCCGCAAGCAACTCAGCCTGTGTCAGGAATATGTGGTGAAAAAGGACTACAAAGCCCTGAACGAGGTCTTCGAAAAGACCAAGATCTACCAAGAGCAACACTCGCTTGGCAACGTTCCGCCAAAGACGCAATACGGCGCCGAGCGACTCTACAACCGCCTCAGCGCGGGCAAGTGGCTCGCCATGGTCAGCATCACCTTGGGCTTGGTTTGCTTCGCCCTTTCGATGGTTTGCATGGGCAAGAAGAAACCGCTCTACAAGCCTGTCCGCATCGTCGGAATGGCTTGGATGACAGGGCTTTGCGCCTTCCTCGCCTTGCTGTTCGTGTTGCGATGGATTGCCGGAGGCCACGTCCCCATGGCAGGCAGCTTCGACTCGATGAACCTCATGGCTTTGGCGATTTGCGTCATCACATTGTTGACCGCAAGGAGATACGAGATGGCCTTGCCTGCCGGTCTGCTCACCAGTGGTTTCGTGCTGTTGGTGCAGATGATGGGCGGTGCCAACCCGCCTGTCACCCACCTGATGCCCGTGCTTTCGTCGCCGCTGCTCAGCATGCACGTCACGGTCATCATGATTGCCTACGCCCTGCTCTTCTTCGTCATGCTCAACGGCATCAGCGCGGTCGTGGTGCGCCTCACGCAGCCGAGCAACGTCACCTACCTTGAGCGTTTGCAGGACATCAGCCGCATCATGCTCTATCCCGCCGTGGCCTTGCTCGCCATCGGCATCTTTGTAGGCGCGGTGTGGGCCAACATCTCGTGGGGCAACTATTGGTCGTGGGACCCGAAGGAAGTGTGGGCGCTCATCACCCTGTTGGTGTATGCCATGCCGCTGTTTTCCAACGTGTTGACCTCGTTCCGCAAGCCGATGTTCTTCCATATCTACACCATCATCGCCTTCCTGAGCGTCATCATCACCTATTTCGGCGTGAATTTGATCTTGGGCGGAATCCACGCCTACAATTGACAATTTTTTACGGCATTTCCCCTTTTGTCTGCAAAAAATCCATATTTTTGCAGGCAAGGAGGATTACTCCGTAATTTATTAATCAATAACAACCTAATTTTCAGCACAATGAAAAAAGCCCTTTTTACCGTTTTAGCCTGCCTTTTGGCGAGTTTCACCTACGCCGGCAGCATCTTGATTGAAGGCTTCGAATACGCCAACCACGACATGACCTCGCCCGTTGGCTGGACCTGCGACGACGACTCGTGGCTCTGCGGCTACCTTGAGAAAGACCACAACCGCATCCCCCACGCGGGCAACTGGTACGCCTTCACCAACACCGACGATGCATGGATGTACATGCCCATGACGCTGCTCCAAAACATGAGGTACCGTTTCACCTGCTGGGCCATCTCCGACGGCAGCTTCCAGCTTGAGTTCAAGGCAGGCAATGCCCCTGACCCCAACAGCATGACCTTCAGCATGATGACCGCCACCGTGGAAGGCGGTGCCTACGACAAGTTCTCGGCCTACGTCCAGACCATTCCGGCGGGCTGCACCTATGTGGGCATCCATGCCGTGGCCCAGTCGGGAGCCACCTACCTCACCATCGACGATGTGGCCATCGACATGGTGGAGGAATATGAGTTTGCCGTCCACGAAATCAACAACGACACGGTGATGTATCCCGGCACCCAGGCCACCTTCTATTACGAAGTCGAGAACCTTGGCTACGAATACCTTTACATGCACATGTCGCCCTCCTACGAGTTTTTCGAGAACATCGAGTTTCACCAAAACGGCGAGACCGGCACCAACTTCTACATCTATCCCGACGAAACCGTCTTGGTGACGGCCACGGCCACCCTGAAGTCGACCGTTGAGCCTGGCAGCATCAGTTGGCTCGACATCGTCTTCACCATCCCCTGCGACTGCGCCACGGGCTTGGCCACCTTTTGGGTGATGCCCTTGGGCACGGTGGACGAGTTTCCGCTGCGCCAGCATTTCGAGGAGCCTGACATGTACCGCCAAGGCTGGATTGTAGGCGGCAACGGCTCCGTGCAATGGGAATGGACCACCGAAGGCATCGAGGAAGGCAACGGCATGATGACGTTCCGCGCCTCCGAAACCGACGGCACCTCCCTGCTCTTCAGCCCCAAAGTGCTGCTCAACGAAGCCGACAACCTGATCCGTCTGCAACTCTACCGCACGGCTGAGATGCCCGACAAGGACGACCGCGTCAACGTGTATTACAACACCGAGATGTCGCTGCGCGGCGCGGCCTTGATTGCGACGTTGCATCGCGGCATCGACCGCAGCCCCGCCGCCGATGAGGAAGGCTGGTATGAATACAACCTCAACTTCGACTGCGCCCACCCCGAAGGCTTCCTCATCCTTGAGGCCGTGGGCGACATGGGTGCCGACTTGTTTGTCGACGAAATCCTGATCGACAACACGCCGTTGGCGCTTCAGGAGAACGCGATGGCACTTGGCGTCTACCCCAACCCTGCCACCCAGATCGTCAACATCGAAGCCGAGGGCCTGCAACAGGTCGTCGTGACGGACATGACGGGCCGAATCCTGCTTGCCAAGCCTGCCAAGGACGGCAATGTCAGCCTCGACTTGGGTGCCTTTGAAGCCGGCATGTATGTCGTCACCGCCATCGGCGAGAACGGACGAGCCTCACGCACCATCGTGAAACAATAAACCGAAACCACACAAAGAAACAAGGTCGGGACACCCATGGCATCCCGACCTTTTTCGTTTTCAGGCCACCGTTCACCAAGCGAAGCCTGCCAAGACCGACACCACATCCGCTTTCGTGAAGTCGATCTTGAACACATGGTCGGGTTGCAGGCGGTGGATGTCGTGCTCGGCTTGGAAGCGTTTCTCGCCGCCGCCGGTGATGTTGAGCATCACCACGTCGTCGGGTTTCACCGTTCCCTTTTCGACTGCCTGCTGCAACGAGGCCGTGGCCACGGCAGCGGCATGATAGATGTCGATGCCCTCGGTCTCTTCAAACAAGGCCTTGGCTGCATTGGCTTCGTCGTTGCTGACGGCGAGGATGTCGCCGTCGGTGTCTTTCAAGGCGTCGTAAAGGCCGCCGGCAAGGCTGTAAGGCGGCTTGCGGTTGCTCAGCACGGGAGCGCAAATCTCGGCGGCATCCTTACGCGCTTGGTCGGCATCGTAGGGCAACATGGGGCGCGAGTCGGCACGCCATGCGTCGTACATGGGCACGAAGGGCTTGTTTTGCGACACCATCAGCCGGGCCTTGTTGCTGCCGTAGCGACCGTCTTCGATGAAGCGCAGGTTGGCTTCCCAAGCGGCGATGGCGCCCGTGCCGCTGCCCACGGCCTGGAAATAGAAGTCGGGCGTGCGACCGATGAAGGTCGTGGCCGACAGCATCGTGGTACTCATGCCGTCGCGACGGGCGATGTTCTTCGCCCCGCCCTCGGCGATGTAGCCGTCCAATTCGCAGACCACATTCGAGAGGTTGATGGCATCGAAATAGTCGCTGCCCGATTCGGTGGTGATCAGTTTCACGCACGGGTTGAGCGGCTTGTCGAACCACAGCGCGTTGATGTTGTCTTGCGGCACACAAAGCAGCAGCTTGATGCCGTTGTCGGAGCACACCTTGGCGAAGGCGCGGGCCGTGTTGCCGGCAGAGGCCACCACTAAGACCTTGTCCTTCATGTCGTCGCCCAAGCGGGCACACACCGAATAAGCCTCCATCTCCTTGAACGAGCATGTCGTCATGCGGGCGTTGCGCTCTGGCCACCAGCCGTTGAAGGTGATATACAGGTTGTTAAGTCCAAGACGTTTCGCCAGTCCCTCACTCTTATAGGTAACAGGCTCCGAAGGATTGGCCAGCATCGTCTTGATCGGCAGCCAGTCGGCATAGCGGTACAGGCCTAAGCAAGCCTCTTCTTTTACTTTGAGTTGTTTCTTCTCGTAGATGGGACGCACCATGCTGGGCGAAGTGCATTCCTTATCGTCGAGCGTCCAGCCTTGGTCGTCGAAGAGGCGACCCGTGGCGACGGTCTGTAGTTGGTATTTCGTAGGTGTGAAAGTCATGCTTTTCTCTATTTTTTGCGATGAAGCCGCAAAGATAGAAAAAAGTAAGTATATATATTGTAAATATCTTTACTATTTTTGTGGTCGATTGCGAATTCTTAAATCGAGCAACCGTGCATGGCATGATGGCCTTATTTTTGGTTCCCCATTTCCATGAAATCTGGGAGATGGTCCATGGCATGCAATGATGCCCCTTCCACTTTAAAGCAATAAGACATATCACCATTGCACAGCAGCAGAAAACGAGGGTTCAGTGCCGTATGGTAACGGACTGCTTGTTCCAGCACGGCTTGGGTGAGTGTCACATAAGGGGCCTTGCACTCCACTATCATCAGCGGTGCGCCGTCGGTGCCAAACACCACCACGTCGGCGCGTTTCTCCAAGCCGTTTACCTTAATGGAATACTCCACAGCCACCAAGCCAGCTGGCACGCCAAGGTGTTCCACCAAGAGCCACAACACGCGTTGCCGCACCTCCTCCTCGGGCGTGAGCGCGACGTGCCGTCTGCGCAGCGGATCGAAGATGTAGGTTCTTCCCTCGCGCTCTTCTGTCTTGAACCATTGTAAGCCTGAGTCTGCCATTATTGTCCTGTATTTTGCGCCGACAAAGATAAAAAACATTACTTTTGCCTCAAATTCAGAGCCATGAAAAAAAACATCTATTTCTTGACAGGCATCGCACTTTTGCTTTGTTCATGCCATCAAACCGACAAAGCGTGTCTCATTGGCACATGGAGTGTCGACAAAGTGAAAGTGGCGTTTAACGAAAACAGCAGTACTCCGGAACTCGTAAAACAAATTGGGGAGATGGAAAAGCAGAACCAGGTCATCATTTCGGAAGACTCAACGCTGATTTTCAAAAGTCTTGAACACGACAAACGTGGACGACTAAAACTTGTCGGCAACGACACTCTCGTTTGTAACGGGACGTTCTTTGGGATTTGGAAAGATGGTATTATTGTCACTTCCACCTATTCTCCGCTCGGCGAAGTTGTGGTGACCTATCGAAAAGAATAACTATTCCTCCACAAATTTCATACTGTAGAGGATAGCCTCAAGTTGAAGCAACTGGTTGCGTTTCTTTTGGTTAGGCTCATAATAATAGCCTTCCACCGTGACGAGGTTGCCCGTACGCCCGTCGGCGAAAGTATACGACACGAAGGGACCGCCCATGAAGTCGTTCACCACACGCCACATGCCACGCATCTCCATCGTATAGCCCGCAGGGAAGTCCTTGACGTTGGTCACCAAAGGCGGCACAAACTCGGTCTCGGTGGCCATGTAGGAGCCTTCGAGCGGACCGGGGATATAGCGTTGCAGCATCATGTCGCGCATGGCCACGAGGCTCGGCGTGCCGAACTGGATCGTATCCTTGTATGGGGTCTGATAGAGCACAAGGCAGGCACTCGAACGCTCCAGCTCCTTGCGGATCCACATGAAGTCAGGCTCGTCTTTGGCGATATAGAAGCCTTGTGGCACAACCATTGTGAAACCGAAGCGTTGGGCGATGGCGTTGCTGATGTTGTTGTCGACCGTCGGGCGAAACACATTGAGGATGCGCTCGCGCTCCACCTTGTCGAACCATTGCTGGTAGACTTCCTTCTGCCTGTCGAAAAGCTCGACCCACGAGGTGATGTCGGGCGCGGTGATCTTGACATAACGCTGCGGCTCGGCCCAAAGGTTTTCGGAGGTCTCGGCCACGGCCTTCTCTGTGTTGGGGTTGATTTCGACCTCAATGATGTTCTTGTGCTTGTGGAACATCTCGGAGAAGCCCGCCGCGTTGATATGGGCCACATCGTTGCGCGATTCGGGTTGCGGGAGTCCGTATTGGTAGTCGAGGAAGAAATGACGGATCGAGTCGCCGATGCGACCGTTCCATTGCTCGTCGTTTTGGGTAACCACCAGTATTTCGGATGTGCCGCCTACCGAACGGTCTTTCTTTGCCATTTTAGGATCGTCGGCACAAGCTGCCATGAGGCAGGCCAACACGAGCGCCATTCCAATTTTGATTGTGTTTCTCATTGTTATTGTTATTTCTTGATTTTCAACTTTTGGCCAATTTTAACCGTATTGCTCTTCAACCCGTTCCATTTCTTGATATCGTTGACGGTACAGCCATATTTCCTCGATATTGAGCTGAGGGTCTCACCCTTCTTCACCGTATGCATCTTAACAGCAGGAGCCGTGGATTTGCCTTTGCCGCCATTCTTCGATGCCTTGCTCACTTGGGCCATCGGTGCTCCTGAGCGATAGATTTTCAGTTTCTGCCCCGTCTGGATGGTTTCACGCTTCAGATGGTTCCATTGCTTAATACTTGCCACCGTGACATTATACTTCCGTGCGATGCTGCCGAGGCTCTCCCCTTTTTTCACCACATGAGTGAAGCTATCACTCACAGCTTCGACCTTCTCTTCGATGGTTTCTTGCACCTTTGCCGCTTTACTCGTGTAGGCATAAATGCTATCCTCAAGTTGCACGAAACGCAAGTTGTATTTCATGGGCAGGCGCAGCGCGTAAGGGGTTTCCTTTGAGCCAGGAATAATACGCTTGGTGTACTGAGGATTGAAGAATACAATGTCGGACATGGGCACCCCGATACACTCGTTGATTTGGTCGAAACCCACGCGGTCGTGCACCATCACCGTGTCGGTGCCGTGCAGCAGCAGTCCCGGGTTGATGGGATAGAGGTTGTGCTCAGGAGCGTAGTTCATCACATAGACGACGGCGATGAACGCCGGCACATAGCCACGGGTCTCCTTGGGCAGATAAGGCCAGATGGCCCAATAGTTCTTCACGCCGCCAGCACGCATGATGGCCTTGTTGACCGTGCCCGGACCCGAGTTGTAGGCCGCCAACACAAGGAACCAATCCTCATAGCGGGCGTAGAGGCTTTGCAAGTATTCGCATGCCGCCACGGTCTCCTTCATCGGGTCGAAACGCTCGTCGACCAACGAGGTGACGCGCAAGCCGTAGTCCTTGCCAGTGGCCAACATGAACTGCCACAGGCCTTTGGCACCGGCCTTCGAGCCAGCCGTAGGGTTGAGCGCCGACTCCACCATAGCCAAATACTTCAGCTCCAATGGCAGGTTGTACTTGGCCAAATATTCCTCAAACATCGGGAAATAGACGTAGGAAAGCCCCAACATGCGGCTCGACTGCTGACGGCGGCGGTTGGCGTAAAGGTCGATGAACGACTTCACATGGGTGTTGTAGGCCAACGGAATGGTCGTTTCGCGTGCCAAGGCTGCAATGCGCTGCTGATAGATGGTGTCGTCGAAAACGGGAATCTCGTCCTTGCCGTAGTCGTAGATGTTGAGCACGGCGGTGTCGATATCGAGATAGACATCCTTGAAATAACTGATATTGCTCACCAAATCAAGCATTTCCATCACCGCCGACTCGTCGACGACGGCCTTGCCTGAGTTCAGGTCACTGATTTCCTGGTCGTTGAGTTCAACTTCAAGGCTGTCAGGTTCGGCATATTCCGGATCGTTGGATTGGGCGAAAAGCGTGGCAAACGGGAAAAGCATCAAGAAGATAAGGTGTATGTATTTCATTGGGATAATGCTATGGTTAGGTGATACATTCAAAAAATTGAACGCAAAATTAGCAAAAATCATATATAAGGGGAGAAAAAAACACTATTTTTGTCAGTTCAACCCAAAGGAAAAGTCATGGAAAACGAGAGAAACACCGATAAATTAGCGGGTTACATCATCAAGTTGGGCATCGCCGCTGCCGTCATCGCCTTGTGCTGGTATTTCAGGAACGTGCTCATCTACATCATCGTGGCCTTCGTGGTGTCGCTCGTCGGGCGGCCCATCATGCAGTTGCTGAGAAAAATCAAGATCAAAGGGAAACGCCTCCCCGACTGGCTTATGGCCGCACTGTCCATCGTGCTCATCATTATCCTTTTGGTCCTGATTGTCACGCAGATGATTCCCATGGTGTCGAACATCATCAGGGATGCCTCGGCGATTTCGAGCGCAAGCTATTTCGAGTCGAACCCCATCGACAGGCTGAACACATGGCTCATCGGGCTGTTTCCCGACTTGGGCCGTGACTTCGACATCACCGCGCTCCTGCTTGGCAAGCTGCGCGAGTTGGTCGACTTCGGCAAGGTGAGCGGCCTTGTGGGCTCGGTGGCCTCGGTGGTGTCGAGTGCCTTCGTGGCCTTGTTTGCCGTGGTGTTCATCTCGTTTTTCTTCATCAAGGACGACACCTTGTTTGAGCGCATTGTCTGCGCCCTCGTGCCCGACCGCCATGAGGCCGAGGTGGGCAAGACCATCAACGACATCAAGCAGCTGCTGTCGCGCTATTTCGTGGGACTGCTCATCGAGATGCTTGGCGTGGCCTTGGTCGACTTCCTCGGGCTGTGGCTCATCGCCCGCCTCGACTTCAGCTATGCCATCGGCATCGCCTTCATCGCAGGTACGCTCAACGTGATTCCTTACGTCGGTCCGCTCATCGGCGAGGCCATCGGCGTGGTGTTTGGCGTGGTACTGAAGTTCGGCACGGGTGCCGGCCTCGACGTCAACATCTGGGTCTTCGCCCTCATCATCTTGGCCATCATGCTCGCCGCGCAGCTCATCGACAACTTCATCTACCAGCCCGTCATCTATTCGACGAGCATCAAGGCGCATCCGCTAGAGATCTTCATCGTTTTGCTCATGGCCGGCCACATCGGCGGCACGGTCGGGATGCTCGTCGCCATCCCTGCCTATACGGTGGTGCGCGTCGTCGCCATCCGCTTCTTCTACCGCTTCAAGGTCATCCAACGCTTGGTGCCCGACTTGCAGGAAGAGGACAAGATTATCGAGAATATTGATTGAACTACAGAATGTGAGGCTTGCAGGCTTTCTGGAACGCCAACCGCTCGTCGCCGTTCAGCAGCTGGATGATGCCGCAATAGCGGTAGCCGTGCCGTTCCAAGCCCTTGCGCATGATGACGTTGGCCTCGTGCGTGTCGATGCGGATGTTGGACACTTGGCTTTCGCAAAAGTCCAAAACGGCATCCAAGACGCCGTGCGAATCGGGGGTGCTGGCAATGCGGTGGATGACGTGATAGGGCGCGTCGTAGAGCCATTGGCCGTCGTAGATGACGTTGTAAGTCACCTCAGGGCTGGGCAACAGGGCGAAAGTGCCGACCGCCTCTCCCCTTTCGTCGAGCATCACATAGCTGCCGCCCAACTCAATGTCTTTCTTGAACATGTCGTCGCGCGGATAGCCGTCGGGCCATTGGTAGACGTTGCCGTAGCTACGCATGATGTCGCGTGCTTGGTCGCGGAGGCGCAAGATGACGGGCAAGTCGTCGGGGGTCGATTTCCGAATGGCGTAAGGCATCACTTCCCGATTTCAAAGACGGTGAGGTCGGCGACGGTCATGCCGACGACTTGAATCAAATCCTGCGGGTTGAGCTTGAACTGGAGGCCGCGCATGCCCGCGCTGACATAGATGTAATCGAAGAGTTCGCAGGTCTCGTGGATGAAGGTCGGGAACGGTTTCTTCATCCCCACGGGCGAGCAGCCGCCACGGATGTAGCCCGTCAGCGGCAGCAGTTCCTTCATCGGGATAAGGTCGCAGCTCTTGTTGCCCGTGGCCTTGGCGGTCTTCTTCAGGTCGAGTTCGTCGTTGCCCGGGATGACGCAGACGAAATGGCCGGTCTTGTCGCCTTTCAGCACGAGGGTCTTGAACACTTGGTCGATGTCCTCGCCCAATTGGTCGGCGATGTGCTGCGCCCCGAGGTCGTTCTCGTCCACCTCGTAAGGAATCAGCTCATACGCAACCTTCTTTGCGTCGAGGATGCGGCAGGCGTTGGTTTTGTTGGGTTTGTCTTTGGGCATAGTACTTAGATTTCAGTTAATATGACCCAACGACCCTGTTTTCGACCGCCTTCACGAGTGAGTATTCCTTCTTGACGAAGGACTTCTATGACACGATATACCGTTCTGGCAGAAACGTTCGCCTTTCTTGCCATTTCAGGTATAGTAATCTGGTCATTTTGCTTAATTAAATCATAGATAACTCTTTGGTTGTCATCAAGTTCTTTCTTGCCATCTTTCTTGCCATCTTTCTTACCATCTTTTTGGTCGTCTGCTAATTTGTCTGTCAGGGCGCCCCTCCAAAATGTAACCGTCACAAAACCACCTCTCAAACTCCACTCAGGGTCAGGAACATTTTGTTTCCGGCAAGCATCAACAATACGTTTCACGCCCGAACCCCAACTTTCAAGATACGAGGTTTTATATAACACTTCAGCGATGAGTAGATTGTATGGATACGACCCGTGTGACTCCTTGATATTTGCCAAAGTAATCTGCGGTGGGAACATTCCCGGGTTCTCTATCTCAATCCTATCATCATAAATGGCGATACCGATAGTCAGGTTATACTTCTCGTATTGCCTATGGCACAAAGCATTTATCAATGCCTCGCGCAAGGCTTCCGAAGGAATTTCAAGATGCTCCTCTCGCTTGAATCCAACGATTTTTCCG
>FLNV01000567.1_pt1 | contig 36939 bp, 27 predicted proteins | sample 1140351 | NCBI WGS metagenome assembly FLNV01 (sample SAMEA3878207, study PRJEB12797) | bioreactor metagenome | biome: Moose rumen | place: Sweden | collected 2011-10
CTATTGCGGAGGCAAAGGTACAACAAAACCACAACTGCTACAAGGTGTACTTCTTAGAGTGCTTACAATTATCAGATATTAATTATCTTTGAGTGTCTAGAATCCAAGCTCCTTCATATTGTCTAATCAATGAATTTTTGGAACTTTTAGCAGACTGAATGTCATTAAAAGAAGTAGCTACCACTCTATAACCCAATCCGCCTCTAATAATTTTAGCAGAGCCATATCCATTATTAACAACCTGTTGACGTCTTTGCTCTGCACCGGATAAACTTTCAAACGAACCAACAATAACACAATAACGTTTTACATTGTTAATGCTATATTCATCTTCATTATTGTTATATGAATAATTATTGTAGTTATTGTTATTATTATTGTTGTTATTAATATTATCATCATTATTATTAACATTATTGTTAACATTCTGATAATCATTGGCCGGATTAACAGGTGTTTCAATTGTGACTACAGGAACATTGTTTTGTTGTTCTTGAACCTGTTGTGCCTGTTGAGCCTGTTGAGCTTTTTCCCATGCTTTTCTATAGGCACTCTCTTGGGTTTTACATCCTATTAACGAAAAGGAAGTGATTACGATGAAACCTAATAATAATTTTTTCATAATAAAAATGTTTATAGTTCTTAAATTTATGCGAATTTACATTTTTAAATTGATTTTACAAAATTACAACACTAAAAAAAAGTTAAACTAATAGATTTTATATTATTTAATAAATTCAATTTCGTATTTTAACAAACATTATTTTCTGAAATTTAATTTTTATAAAACATAATTATTTTAAAACTTATATTAGTAAAACATTATACTTCAAAAAAATCATGAATTTATGTTTTAATCATTTCACATATTAAATTTTGTTAAAGATTTATTTAGTTATGAATAATATTTTTTTTTTTTGTATTTTTGAAAATAAATTATTAAGTGAGGTTATTATTAAATTCTCAAAATGTTTAACTTAATTTATTTTATCTATGTGTAATACAAAAGGTGTTGTAGCTGCACTTTTAGGAGGTGCTGTTATTGGTGCTGGAGTTGCCTTATTATTTGCTCCAGAGAAAGGTTCTGTACAAAGAAAAAAAATTGCAGACGTTTTGTCTAAGTATGGTGTTAGATTAAAGAAAAAAGATCTTGATGATTTAGTAGAAGATTTAAAAGATTCTGAAATAGCCGATGCTTTAGACGCATAAATTTTGGTTATTGTATATGACAGAACAAAACAATAATGATATTAAACAAACTGTTGAAGAATCAAAACATTTATCAAATCTATATAAGGATTATCTTAAATTAGAGATTATAGATAAAGGTTCCGCTATTTTTTCAACATTGGTTTTAATAGTAGTTATTATTGCAATAGCTACAATTGCTGTTTTCTGCATATGTATGGCCATTTATCATTCTCTTGTTGTAAAAACAAATGATCCTGTTTTAAGTTATTCTATAATTGCCTTATCCTTGCTTTTCATATGCTTAATTATTATTCTGCTAAGGAAAAAGCTTATTGATAATGCGTTGATTAGACTGTTTAGTAAAGTTTTGTTTAATGGGAAAAAATAGATATGGAAGATTATAATATTAGATCCAGAAACGATTTAAAACAATACAAAAAACAGCTTCTTAAAGAAATTCATTCATCTTCTAGAACTTTGAAAGATAATTTCATTTTGAGTTTTTCACCTCAAATCAATACTACTAAAGGTAAAAAATGGGATTATAATAGGATAATCAATTATGCAATAATAGGTTATAAAAGTTTCATTTGGATTAAAAGAGTAAAATCTTTTTTTAATAGCAACAAGAAATATAAGAAAAGACGATAAATATTAATAAGCCCTGAAAAATTTCAATGTTTTTCAGGGTTTATTTATAATAAAACCACAGGAGTAGTGAATGTATTAACTTAACATTTATATTCTTTTTAAGAATGTTTTTTATCAATTCATTTCAACAACAGTTATTCCTGAACCACCAAAATCTGGATGTTCATCATGAAATGTCTTTACAGATGGAACAGATGACAAATATTGCCTAATAAGATTTCTTAAAATCCCATTACCGGTACCATGTAAAATTCTAAGCTTACTTGCAGAAACGACTTGGGCATCATCTATAAAATATTTAACTGCTTGTAGGGCTTCTTCTCCCCTCATTCCTCTTAAATCTATTTCTGATTTAAAGTTCAATGTCGTTTCCCGAATATTATCTTGTGTTTCACGACTGATGTATGTATAGTTATTTTTAATCTTTGGAGGTTCATTACAAGATTTCAATTGGTCAGTGTGAACATTCATCTGTATTGGACCAAATGCCACTAACGCTTCATTTTTACTATTAATTTTCAATATTTTACCAATTGTATTTTGACCATTTAATTTCACATATGAGCCAACAGTTAAGGGCTTGTCCGGGAAATTAGCAACTATCTCATTATTAACGTTTTCTTTATTCTTGTTTTTGTTTGTGCCATCAAGTCGTTTTCTTATTTTTACAAACTCTTTTTCAATTTTTTTATCATATTTATCAGAAATTGAACCCGAAATCTTACTCTTGAATTTTTCTATTTCAGCTCTTGCTGCTTTTGTCGATTGACGTTCAGCAGCTGAGATTTTGATATCTTTTATTGTTTTCTCAATAATTGCATTTGACTGCTGTAGAATTCTGAAAGCTTCATTCTTAGCATTGTCAATTATTATTGATTTATCTTTTTTTATTTGAAGTAATTCTTCTTCATATTGTTTAATAATCTGTTCTAGTTTCTTTTCCTGTGTGCGTATTAAATTGCGCTTTCTTTCCCAATATTTTTTATCTCTATTTATTTCTTGAATATATTTTTCTGAAGATATATAATCATCACCAACTATTTGTGCTGTTGTTTCAATTATATCATGTGGTATTCCTATTTTATTGGCAATCTCTATTGCAAATGAAGAGCCAGGAATTCCAATTTGTAATTGAAATAAAGGATTCATTTCTTGTTTGTCATACAGCATAGCACCATTTATAATCCCATCTGTTTCATGGGCGAATGTTTTCAAACTTTGAAAGTGTGTAGTTATAACACCAAATATTTTATATTCATTTAATTTTTTGAGTATTGCTTGTGCCATAGCACTTCCTACAATTGGTTCTGTACCACTGCCAAACTCGTCAATTAATATAAGTGAATGTCCATTCGCATGTTTCAACATAGTCTTCATGTTTATTAGGTATGACGAATATGTTGAAAGCTCATTCTCAATGCTCTGTTCATCTCCGATACTAATAAAAAAAGTTTTAAAAACTCCACAAACGCTATTTTCATCCATCGGAACAGGTATACCACATTGTAACATATATTGTAATAACCCAACTGTTTTTAAACATACTGATTTTCCTCCAGCATTAGGACCTGAGATAATCAAAATCCTTTGACTTGGAGCATAAAGTTTTATATCTAATGGAATTACTTCTTTGTTTAAATTTTTACTCAAATAATTAAGTTTAAGAATTGGGTTAATTGCTGATTTCCAGTCGAGTAGGGGATATGGGCATAATGATGGTTTTATTGCATTAATTTTAAGAGTTAATCTTGTTTTAGCTTTTAAAAAATCTATATAACCGATTAATTTACAAATGTTTAAAATGTTCTGAATCTCAGGTCTTATTGTATTTGAAATGTTCTTTAATAATTGGATTATTTCTTTTCTTTCTTCATTTTCCAATTCGGTTAATTTATTATTAATTTCCACGATTTCAGCCGGTTCAATATAGACTGTTTTTCCAGAGTCCGAGACATCATGAACAATTCCATCAATTTTTCTTTTATAAGCCGGTTGAACTGGTAAAACAAGCCTTCCATCACGAATTGATGGAGATATATTTTCAGGAATATAACCATTCTTTTTAGCATTATTAATAATAGATTGCAACACTTTAGAAATTAAAGAGGATTGTTTTTCTTTTTCGAGTCTAATTTTACGCAATGTAAGACTAGCAGAATCTTTAATATGTCCATTTTCATCAATAATCTTATTAATTGATTTACAAATATTATAATCAAAAAAAATATAATTGATAAGATTATTTAAATTTGGAAATTTATAAGAATTATTTTGGGGATCCTGATGTTTAAAAAAATTAGATATCGTTACAAATAGATTTAATATCTTGTTTAATTCATATAATTCGTTTATATCAAGATATGAATTTTCTATTTTAATTCGATTTAGACATTCTCTTAAATCGAATATTGATGTTTCTGGGAATGTATACTCGTTTATAAGAGTTATAAATTCAAAACATTCATCAAGTTGATTATTTATCTTTACTAAATCAGTTGAATATGTAATTATATCAACGAATTCTTTGCCAATTGAAGAACAACAATATTCTCTTAATATATTTTTTATATACTTGAACTCAATTTTATTTTCGAAAATAGTAGAATCAATCATATTAAAATTTTTTATTATCAAATATAGTAAAAATATTAATTATTAAGGATAGGTCTATACTTTTAATTCTAATTAAACATAACCATTATTGTGTATTTTTTATAATATATTTTAATATATAAATAATTTTATTATATTTATATCGTTATTATAATAAAAAGAAACATATGAATCTTAAAAATATATTTTTTCAAAGGATATCAATATTATTAATATTCTTTTATTTAAGTTTATCAGTCATTTCACAAAATATTGAAAGCATCAATTCTGTTACTATTAAAGGACATGTAATAGATGATCAAAAAGAATCAGTATCATTCGCTTCTGTACGTGTTGAAGGAACCGGATTTGGAACGTTATGCGATTTGAACGGTGATTATAAATTCACATGTACATCCACAGATTCAATGGTCATAGTATTTTCAATGATTGGTTATGAAACACGGAAACGTATTTTGAAATCTCCCGTAGACACTGTAGTAATTAATGTAATGATTCCAAATGTCGGATTTAATATTAGTGAAGTTCAAATCTCGGATATACGTCGACAGACATCGTCAATGACTGACATTAGCCTTCGCGACATAAAACATTTAGGAAATGCGTCTGGGAATAGTATTGAACAAATTATATCAACACAGGCAGGAGTAAGTACACACAATGAGCTTAGTTCACAATATAATGTAAGAGGTGGCTCGTTTGACGAGAATTCTGTTTATATTAACGGAATTGAGGTTTACCGTCCACTGTTAATACGTGCTGGCCAACAGGAAGGATTGAGTATAATTAATCCCGACATGGTTGAGAGTGTGGGTTTTTCTGCTGGTGGATTTGAGCCCAGATTTGGTGACAAAATGTCATCTGTATTAAACATTGAATACAAAAAAGTAAAGAAATTTGAGGCTTCTGTATCAGCATCACTCTTAGGATTTAGCACATATCTTGGAATAGGCAACAACAAATATAGCTGGACAAATGCGATTAGATATAAATCAACGTCTTATTTATTGGGAACTTTAGACACAAAAGGAGAATATGAACCAAAAGACATTGATTATCAGACATATTTTAGTTGGAAGCCAACTCCGAAGCTCACATTTGATATAATTGGTAACATTTCTAATAATGATTACAGATTTACACCTTCAGACAGAAATACAACGTTCGGCACATCTGAAGATGTAAAAGAATTTAAAGTCTATTTTGATGGGCAAGAGCGAGATAATTTTAAAACCTTTTTCGGCTCAGCTGCATTAAAGTATGCATTTAACGATAAAGGATGCCTATCATTAAATTTTTCAGCATTTAAAACACAAGAAAAGGAAACCTTCGATATAAGTGGAGAATATTGGCTTACAACACAAGGATATGAGAATGCATTAGGGATTGGAAAATATATGGAACATGCAAGGAATCACCTTGACGCTTCTGTTATAAACATAGGATTAAATGGAAACCATCAAATATCTAATCACGAGTTAAGATATGGATTGTTGTTAAAAAAAGAAAAAATTGAAGAAAAAATGAGAGAATGGGAGATGAGAGATTCTGTAGGCTATTCCCTCCCCCACTCTCCTACCAATCTTAATCTCATATACAATTTGGTTTCAATTAATAATATTAATTCCACACGTTTCGAATCATTTATTCAAGATAAATGGATAAAACAATTCAATGAGGGAGAAATAATAATGAATTATGGTATTAGGGTTTCTCATTGGTCATGGAATAACGAATGGCTATTCAGTCCAAGAGCAACTATAGCATTTATTCCTTCAAAAAATGAGAATCTTGTCATTAGATTTTCATCAGGTATTTATTATCAAGCCCCTTTTTATAAGGAATTAAAAGATACTATAAATGTAAATGGTAATACCCAGGTACAGCTTAATACAAATATAAAATCGCAAAAATCAATACATTTCGTTTTGGGTGGAGAATACAAGTTCAGAATAAATAATAGGCCATTTAAAGCTACTGCGGAGCTGTATTTAAAGTCATTGTCGAATCTAATTCCATACAATGTTGATAATGTAAGAGTGGTTTATTATGGTAAAAATATGGCAGATGGATATGCTGCAGGAATTGACTTGAAAATATATGGTGAATTTGTTCCTGGTACTGACTCCTGGGTTAGTATAGGAATTATGAAGACTGAAGAAAAAATCAATGGTATTAAAGTTCCCAGACCGACTGATCAACGATTAAATGCATCTATCTTTTTCAGTGATTATTTCCCAGGAACAGATAAATGGAAAATGACTTTAAGGGGACATTATGCAGGAGGTTTGCCATTTGGGCCTCCTCATACTGGACGTGAAAGCCAATTCTTTAGAATGAAATCATATAGGCGTGTGGATATAGGAATGTCATATCGATTATTAAACAACGAAGACAGACACATAAAACAGGGATTTTCTGGGATATTTAAAAATATATGGATAGGAATAGACGCGTTTAATGTTCTAGGTATTAGTAATGTCAATTCTTATTATTGGGTAACAGATATAACCAATCACCAATTTGCTGTTCCAAACTATTTAACTGGAAGACAAATTAATGCAAGAGTTTTGTTTGAATTTTAATGAATATAACCAAAAAACTCCGTCAACTTTATAAATGTTAACGGAGTTTTATAAATAAATTCTAATCTAAAGAATAGATAAAATTCTTATTTAAGTTCTGCAAGATACTTAATTGTACGAACCATTTGAGATGTATAAGAGTTCTCATTATCATACCAAGAAACAACCTGTACCTGATAAGTATCATCGTCTATCTTTGAAACCATTGTCTGAGTTGCATCAAATAACGAGCCAAATTTCATACCAATAACATCAGATGAAACAATCTGGTCCTCGTTATAACCAAAAGATTCAGTCTCTGCAGCTTTCATAGCAGCATTAATACCTTCAACGGTAACATCCTTGCCCTTCACAACAGCAACAAGAATAGTTGTTGAACCTGTTGGAGTTGGAACACGCTGAGCTGAACCAATAAGCTTGCCATTTAATTCTGGAATTACAAGACCAATAGCCTTTGCTGCTCCAGTTGAATTTGGTACAATATTCTGAGCACCAGCACGAGAACGACGAAGATCACCTTTTCTCTGAGGACCATCAAGAATCATCTGGTCACCAGTATATGCATGGATTGTTGACATAATACCAGAGCAGATAGGTGCATAGTCATTCAAAGCCTTTGCCATAGGAGCAAGACAGTTAGTAGTACAAGAAGCTGCAGAAATAATAGTATCAGCAGGGGTCAAAGTCTCATGGTTCACATTGTAAACGATTGTAGGAAGATCATTACCAGCAGGAGCAGAAATAACAACCTTTTTTGCACCAGCCTGAATATGAGCCGCAGCTTTAGCTTTAGAAGTGTAGAAACCGGTACATTCAAGAACGACATCAACACCAAGTTCACCCCAAGGAAGTTCTGCAGCATTTGGTTTAGCATAAATAGTAATTTCCTTACCGTCCACTGTGATTGAACCTGGAGTTACAACAGTCTTACCGTCTTCGCCTACAATTGCATCTTTGAAAGAAACTGAATGTTTAGCTTCACCATATTTTCCAGCAAAACCACCCTGTGCAGTGTCATACTTAAGAAGATGTGCAAGCATTTTAGGACTAGTCAAGTCATTAATTGCTACAACTTCATAACCAGGAGCTTCAAACATTTGACGGAATGCAAGACGACCAATACGTCCAAAACCGTTAATACCAACTTTTGTTGCCATTTTTTACGTTATTTTTAAGGGTTTATAAATAATGATATATAAATAAAATTAGTCAATATCATCCACAGTTACATCTCTCAGCTGTTTTACATGCAACAACAAGTAACATGCTCATAAAAATGATAATAAAAAACAAAAAACTTCTTTTCATAAATATTGATTGATAAACAATAAAAATGTTTAAGACGCTTTGATTTTATTCTTTTTATTAAATTTATTAATTATTAATTGCAAAGTTACAAATAATTATTTTAACTTTGCATAAAGAAAATATTTTTTTAATCTAAAATAATCTAAATTTATGGGTTTTATAAAAGAATTTAAAGAATTTGCCACTCGTGGCAATGTAATGGACATGGCCGTTGGTGTAATCATTGGCGGTGCTTTTGGCAAGATTGTTTCTTCACTAGTAGATGATGTAATTATGCCATTAGTTGGAACTTTAGTAGGTAATAATTTTTCTGAATTATCTGTAGAAATAAATGGTGCCACAGTTAATTATGGAACATTTATTCAAAACATTGTTGATTTCTTAATTATAGCTTTCTGTATCTTTATAATGATTAAAGCTGTAAACAAATTAAGCAAAAAGAAAGAAGAGGAGCCTGCACCTGAGCCTGAACCTACAAAAGAAGAATTGTTGCTATCTGAAATCAGAGACTTGCTTAAAAAGAAATAATTAACATTAAAATGTGCATGATATCAGGATATTCAAAATAAATAGGAATTATAACTGAATAACTAAAGGAAAAGTCACATTAATCCTTCACAAGATTTTAATGTGACTTTTTATTTTATTTAATTGACAAAATAATAACAATGATGCTACATAATCAAAATACAAAAATCATATCATAAAGAATTGATTATGAGACTTTCTTGTTTCAAGCCATTCCCTTTTACTACAACTTTTATTCTCCCCTTATTATTAGTCGATATAACACCTATAGATAACATCCCCTTAAAAGCATGCATATATGGCTTTGTGAATAATTCCAAACTAGTAGCATCACCATTACAAATACCTTTAAACTTTCCTTCGCCAAAAACTTCAACTTCGATGAGATTATCTGCATTTGGACAAAGCACTCCATTTTTATCAACAACAGATACCGTAATAAAAGCCATGTCTTCTCCGTTGGCATCAAGTGTATTTCGATCAACAACTAATTGTATATGATGAGGGGCACCTGCTGTTTTTATAATTTGCTCACCACGTATTTTATCATCATTATCAAAAACAACAACTCTCAACTCGCCAGGTTCATAAACAACGTTATTCCATCTTAATCTATATCTGTCGAGTAAAGATGTGTTATTATTAAAATTAACTTCAGTAGACATTATTTTACTTATTTTTCCTTGGCTCTTCCCATTTACAAACAATTCAGCTGAAGGATAATTTGTATAGCAAAACACAGGAATAGTATCCCCTTCTCTACCCTCCCAATTCCAATGAGGCAACAGATGTATGGTTGATTCATTTGTATTCCAACGTGAACGATAAAGATAATATCGGTCTTTAGGCAATCCGGCCAAATCAAAAATACCAAAGTAACTACTTCTGCTCGGCCAATATTCATCATATGGAGTCGGTTCACCTAAATAATCAAAACCTGTCCATACGAACTCTCCTATAACCCAATCGTTATCATCTTGTAACACCCAATCCTCTTCAGGTAAATTACTCCAGTAGCAACATTCAACATCATACCCAGAGCATTGTCCATCATCGTATTGATAATTTTTATGCAATTCTACAGGGAATTTATAAACGCCCCTTGAAGAGACTGTCGAAGCCGTTTCACTTCCCAGCAAGAAGCCATGTCGTAACTTGTTATATGCCATATGGTATTTGTGGGTACGATAATTCATACCTGGAATATCAAGAACTTGAGCATATCCCGTAGAAAGTGCATTATCAATGCGATCCATTCCCGCCGTAACAGGTCTAGTCTTATCCAAAGAATGAATAAAATTCTGCATTTGTCTTGCAATATAATTACCATTATCCATTCCTTGCTCTGGTATTTCATTACCGATAGACCACATCACAATTGAAGGATGAAGTTGATTGGATAAGACCAAATTTTCTAAATCACGTTTCCACCAATTATTAAAGAATCTTGAATAACCATTTTTACACTTAGGATATATCCACATGTCAAAACTTTCAGCCATAACCATTATTCCTAAAGAATCACATAAATCCATTTGCCACTGAGAAGGCATATTATGGCTTGTTCTTATAGCATCACAACCCATGGATTTCAATAATGTTAATTGATGACACAAAGCAGCTTTATTTATTGCCGAACCAAGCATGCCTAAATCATGATGCAAACAAACTCCTTTTATTTTGCGTCGCACACCATTCAATGAAAAACCATTTTCCTCAGAAACTTCAACTTTTCTAACACCAAATTTAATTAATTTGGAATCTAAGATAACATTATTATCATCTATATTTTTTTTAATAATATTTAATTTCAAATCATACAAGAATGGGGTTTCTGGTGTCCATAGACTTGGTTTTTTTATAGACTTTAATATTTGAATTATATTTTCATTTAATTTTATTTCATCGTTTAAAGCAGGGCATTTGTCAGATGTTAATTGTAAAAATAAATTATCATCAGAGGTAAGATTCCCCAATATATTGAAAGAAAATTTAAGTGTTGCATTTGAATTTTCTCTATCGATAGTTTCTGTTTCAATATTTATACCCCATTCCTGAAATGCTATAGAAGAAGTTGATATTAACTTAACAGGTCGGTATAAACCAGCTCCAGGATACCAACGACTGCTTTCGGGCAAGTTTTCTAGTCGAACAGCTACGACATTATCTTCATTCTTTTTTACAAATCTTGTAATGTCAATATTAAATGGAGTATAACCATATTCCCATTCTCCAGCAAGATTTCCATTAATATAAACTCGAGGAGAAGACATTGCACCATCAAAATTTATGATAAATCTATCAAATTTAGAATCTACTTTAAAATGTTTTCTATACCAAGCACAACCAATCCATGGAAGCGCCCCCGATCTGCCAGTTTTCTCAGTGGCCATCGTTTCGCCATTTTGCTCAATAGCTACTACCTGTTTGTCTATTTCCTTATCAAACGGTCCTGATATAGCCCAATCATGTGGAACATCTACCACAGTCCATTCTGATTCATCAATCAACTCGTTTGAATTATTAGAATAATCATTAAAAGTGAAAAGCCAGTTGTTTTTTAAGTATATTTCGGATCGTTGAGCAATAGATAGAACAGGCGAAATCAATAATGAAAACAATATAATATAAAAGTACTTTCTCATGACATTGTAGATTTTAATAATACTAAGAAACACCGTACAATAATGTCATTGCATAAAAGTACGGTGTGTATAAATATTTTCAATAAAAAATCATAAAATTATTTCGACATTTTTGCCCAATTGTCTCTTAATCCAACTGTTTTATTAAAAACTAAATGATCTTCTCTAGAATCATAATCCATCGTAAAATATCCAATTCTCTGAAACTGAAGATAATCCAACGGTTTGAATTCTTTCAAATACTTTTCAACATAACAATTGTTACGTGTTTCTAATGAATTAGGGTTAAGAAGCTCGCGAAAATCACGTTCGTCAGAATTCGGATTCTCAACAGAAAACAAGCGGTCGTATAATCTAATTTCTGCCGGAACACAATGCTCACAACTTAACCAATGCAGTGTTGCTTTAACTTTCCTATTCGCATTTGGCATACCGCTTTTAGTAGATTTGTCATACTCGCAATATATTTCTTCAATTTCACCTTTGTCATTCTTCTTAAAGCCCGTACATTTAATTATATATGCATTTTTTAAACGCACTTCTCTACCAACAGACAATCTAAAGAACTTTTTAGGTGCCTCCTCCATAAAATCATCCCTTTCAATCCATAAATTTTTACTAAACTCGATTATATGAGTTTTACTATTTACATCTTCTGGATTATCAACAGCCTCCATTTCTTCAACTTGTCCTTCCGGATAATTAGTAATAACAAGCTTGACAGGATTAATAACCGCGCTGACTCTTGTCGCTTTTTTATTTAAATCTTCTCTAGCAGCAGCTTCTAACATTGCATAATCATTCAAAGCCTCATATTTGGTATAACCTATCATTTTAATGAAATTTCTAATAGATTCAGGACTATACCCCCTACGACGCAAACCACAAACAGTTGGCATTCTAGGATCATCCCATCCTTTTACAAGACCTTCTTTCACTAAAGCTAAAAGCTTTCGTTTAGACATAACTGTGTATGTTAGGTTAAGACGATTGAATTCAATTTGTCGTGGTCTATTATCTTCCAAATCTTTACCACCCTTCAATTCGTCAATAAAATAATTATATAAAGGTCTGTGAACTTCAAACTCTAGCGTACATATTGAATGAGTAACACCTTCAAAGTAATCACTCTGCCCATGAGCAAAATCGTACATAGGATAAACATTCCACTTATTACCAGTTTTATGATGTCCAATTTTAATAATTCTATATATAATAGGATCTCTGAAATGCATATTAGGATTAGCCATGTCAATTTTAGCACGCAAAACCATAGCACCTTCATCAAATTCGCCATCATTCATTCGATTGAACAAGTCTAGACTTTCTTCAACAGGCCTGTTTCTATACGGGCTTTCTATACCAGGTATTTGAGGAGTGCCCTTTTGCTCATTTATCAACTCTTTACTCTGTTCATCAACATATGCTTTTCCTTCCTTAATAAGCCTAACAGCGAAATCCCATAACTTCTGAAAATAATCAGAAGCATAATAAATATTCCCCCAATTAAAACCGAGCCATTTTATATCTTCTTTTATAGCATCAACATATTCAGTATCTTCTTTAGAAGGATTAGTATCATCAAAACGCAAGTTGCAAGTACCTCCATACTTTTCAGCTATACCAAAGTCCATACAAATAGCTTTAGCATGACCAATATGCAAATAGCCGTTAGGCTCTGGCGGGAAGCGGGTTTGGAGTCTCCCGTTATTTTTGCCATCATTTATGTCATTCTTTACAATTTCTTCTACGAAGCTGATTGATTCGTAATTTTCCTTGTTTATATCTTCATTAATCATAATACTGTATATTTATTTTTGCAAATTTAATAAAAATAATGTAATTTTCAATATTTTCTGAAATATTAATGGAAAATCGAATTAATTACACAAAATAAATTTAAATATACTCAAAATTAATGAAAATCTTTTTTTAAATTTGTATTTATAATCTGCAACATAAAGGCATTAAAATTCAAAAAATATAAGCCTAATTTTGAATATACGATGAATAAACCTTACTACTTGTTTTTTTCACTCTTTTTAGCCACAACATATACCAACGCTAATGTCCCAGACACATTGTCTATCGACACAAGCAAAATTAATCATTGGGGTTATGAAGTTGAATTTCAAGCAGGGAAAGTGCTGAAATTGGATAAATACCAAAAAGCATATATGCATGGAACAAATGATTATTCTCTAAGTTTTAAGTTTAACCATGTGAGTCTTCCATCTGATAGCGATTCATATGCATATGATTATAATTATCCGGTTTTTTCCATCGCAGCTAAATTTAGCAAAAATAATGAAGCAACGATGTTTCGAGACTCAGATTTTCCACATTGGAACTACTTGTCTGACGATTATTACGAAATAGCATCATATAAAACCCATCTGGGCAATTCTCTTTCTGTTTTCGGTTCATTCGCTTATCCACTACTTAGAAACCGTATATGGGAACTAAACCTTGTCGGCAATTTAGGCTTAGCTTATTCAACGACTAAATACGACAAAACAACAAGCGTAGATAATGATATGATAGGCTCACATTTCCTTTTCTATGCTGGTGCTGGAGTAAATGCAACATATCGAATTGCAAGAGATTGGGGATTAAAAGCTGGAATTGATTATTGGCATATTAGCGACGGTTCAACTCGTCAACCAAACAGAAGCGCAAATATACTTGGCCCCACTCTAGGATTAGTATATTATCCATATTATGATAATCTTATATATAGTAAGAAAGAATTCAAACCATTAACGTTTAATCCATATTGGTATATTAATTTTAAAGGTGGTATTGGGGTTAAGACATGCTTTGAAGATTGGGAACGAACACAATATTGTTTAAAAAAAACTCATCCTGATTGGAGGACTGAAGATTTCACTTTATATTCAGTGGCATCATTTCAAGCCGATTTAATGTATAGATATGCAAGAGTTGGTGCTTTAGGTGCAGGCTTTGATATTCAATATTGTTCATGTTATTCACATATTAAAGAAATTGATGAAACAAAAGATCCTCCAGTATACTGTAAACATAGTCCATGGTCAGTAGCATTAGACATTAAACATACACTTTTTTACGGAAATGTGTCTTTTGCTTTAGGAGCAGGTATATACCTATATAGAGAAATGGGAGATTACTCTAATCGAAAAGAATTATTCTTTTTTAATCGTATAGGTGTACATTATACAATTCCCAAATGGAATAATTTGACTTTTGGAGTTGAAGTAAAAGCCCACCTCACAAATGCGGATTTTACAGAATTCGTCATTAGCTGGCCTTTGCGATTATAAAGCTTAATGTCATGGCATTATGGCAAAATAATCTACAATGCCAATAAGATGATTGCTTTGATCAACAACAAGTAAAGAATGGATTTTGAATTTTCGAAACATGTCTTGAATTTGAGCTAATTTAGCTTCTGGAGTAATAGTTTTTGGATTTCTTGTCATTACTTCAGCTGCAGTCAAATTAAAAAAATTATTTTTCGAACCTTCAACAGCACGCCTAATATCGCCGTCAGTGATTATTCCTTTAACAACCTGATTCTCAAGAATTACACCCAGACCTAATTTTCCCCTGCTAATATCCATAATAGCATCTACTAAAAGCATGTTCGGAGGAATAATAGGCAGGTTTTCTGTATACATTACATCTTTTACTTGCGTTATAAGTTTTCTACCCAAGCTACCACCAGGATGAAACATGGCAAAATCATTTACTTTAAAATGTCTTAATTCCATTAAAGCAATAGCAATTGCATCTCCAACAGCCATTACAGCAGTTGTAGATGAGGTAGGAGCCAAATTCAATGGACACGCTTCTTTCGAGACCTTAACCAAAATATGAATGTTAGCATTTTTTGCAATTAATGATGATTCATCGCCCGTTATACCCACAATGGGGATATCACGCTCTCGTAGATATGTTGTAATTCTTAAAAGTTCATCTGTGTTGCCAGAATTTGAAAGTACTAAAACAATATCATTCTTTGTGACCATACCTAAATCTCCATGTAGAGCGTCTAATGTATTCATATAAAATGAAGGCGTTCCTGTACTTGCTAATGTTGCTGCAATTTTTGCTGCTACATGCCCGGATTTTCCAACTCCAGTCACAATTACATGACCAGAACAATGATATATTAAATAAATCAGTTTATTAAAATTTTCGTTAAGAGTAGGTATTATATCTAATATAGCATTTGCCTCATCTCTCAGGCATTTTTCAGCATATTGAATTGGAGACTGGTTCATAGATTTGCTATTAAATGGTTTTTACAAGAGTATATTATAAATTTAAACAGGTTAGAAATCCTCGTATTCTGAGTGGAAAGATTCTATAATTGCAATACATTCCATCTCAATAAGCCAATTAGGTCTACATACGGGGGCATGTGTTATCACATATGGTGTATTGGGGAATTTTTTTTCAAACATTTTTTTTACAACATTATAATCTGCTATGTCTCTTAAATAAACAATAATTTGCATAACATTTTCAAAGGATGCATTAGCTTCTTCGAGCAAAGCGTTTACATTTTCCCACATCCTATGAGTTTGTCTGACAATGTCGTTAACATGGACAACTTCGCCTTTATTATTAATAGAAGCAGTTCCTGAAATAATTATATGCCTACGGTCTCCATATGTTATACTAGTTCCTCGTTCGAATGTAACACCATATTCATGTGTTGGATTAAGATGAGATAAAGCTTTAATAAATTTGATTTGACCTTCTTGAAGCCCTTTAACTGCATATGCACCCATTTGAATAATAGAATCTTGAAGATATGGAATGCCAGCGATACCTGTAGAAGATATAAAATGTGATTCTTTAGTCATTCCAACACTCTCAAAGAACTCTCTTCTTGCCTTAACCATAGGCATATATTGAATATCTACATCTCTAACATAAAACCAAGTTCTTATACAATTATCTTTTAAGTTTAATCCTAATTCATTTAATTTATTATTATATAGTTTAAGTAAATTGGTAGTTTGTTCATACGAATTTCCATTAGGAAAGAGCATACACATATCCCAAAAATGAGTATAATTGTTATGTTTGAAGAAAAAAATGTCATTATTGTTTTGAACCTGAACATTTTTTACAAGGTAAATCCAAACTGAAATTTTTGAAGAATTCAAAGGGGGTTGCTGAATAATAGAACAAGCGTAATCTTTTTCTTTGGTAAAATAAGGAGACTGATTTATCGCATCGCTTAGAAAATACCTTTTAAATATAATTTTAGCATCAGAAAATTCTTCATCTGAAATGAAAGCATTTTCTGCCTTTTGAATTCTTTCTTTTTGAGATTGGAAAGAATCTGTGCTGGGTAATAAATTAATAATTACATGTAACTCATCAACTCCATTCTTAGAACTAAAAATGGAATATGAAACTTTTGCACCCAGCTCTTTAATTAATATTGAATTATAGTACATAACAATTATTTATCATATGCAAAGTTAATAATAATTTAGCAGTTTAATTTAGTTTTATGTTATTTTTTATTTTTATTATAGCTAAAAATGATCGTAATATATTATTAACATTTTGTAAATGTGATAATTATAAAATCAGAATTATGACAATAATACTCAATGTCTACATATCAATAAGTAAAAAATACTAATTTTTAAGTATTGGTTTAACGGTAAATAGTTTATAATTTTGCAAAAACAAAAAAATATGAAAACAAATATTCTAAAAGTATTATTTTTATTACTATTATTTACATTAATTAGTATTCATGCTAAATCACAAACAGTTGCTGCTGACAGCGTTATGCAACATGTTAAAGGGAATAAATTAAGTATTGGTGGATATGGCGAAGTTGTATATGGTCGAAATTTTTATAGCGATCATGTCAGTCGATATAGTGCACCAGAAGACCACAAGGAAGACCCAAGTCATGGTAGATTCGACATTCCACATGCTGTTATTTATTTGGGCTATGATTTCGGACATGGTTGGAGTTTGGGAACTGAAATAGAGTTTGAACATGGTGGGACAGGTGTAGCATATGAAAAAGAAGACGAAGAAGGAGGCGAATGGGAACAAGAGACAGAAAAAGGTGGTGAGGTTGAATTAGAGCAATTTTGGATACAGAAAAGTTTTTCCAAAGCAGCAAATATTCGCGCTGGCCATATTGTAGTACCTGTAGGTTTAAACAATGCATATCACGAACCACTCAATTATTTTACTGTATATCGGCCAGAAGGAGAAAACACCATATTGCCATCCACTTGGCACCAAACTGGAATTAGCTTTTGGGGACGTACACGAAATTTCAGATATGAGGCACAGTTCCTTGCCGGCTTAAATGCAGAAAATTTCACAACAACAGGATGGATTCACAAAGGAACATCCTCACCATTGGAATTTGATGTTGCAAATAAATATGGTGTAGCTGCACGTGGCGATTACTATGGTATACAAGGACTTCGCCTTGGAATTAGCGGATACTACGGCCATAGTATCGGCAATAGTTATCCAAAAAACAAGAATGGTATTGATGCCACATATAAAGGAGCTGTAGCAATAGGATCAGTAGATTTCACATACAATTCCCATAATTGGATTCTACGCGGACAGGCGGACTATGGTTATATCGGTGATGTCAAACAGTTAAATTACATATATAATAGAATAAACAAGAAATCTCCCTACCATCATTCAACCCCAGTTAGTCAGAATGCATATTCCATTGGTATTGAGGCTGGTTATGATGTTTTCTCGCAAATTGAAAAAATGAGGGCCGACAATCAAAAGCTATATATTTTTAGCAGGTATGAACACTACAATGCATGTGCTTCTAGTGATATGTCAGGCTATGCTTACAATAATGTAAAAAGATTGGCTTTTGGTTTAAATTATTATCCTATAAAGGAAATTGTAATCAAGGCCGAATATAATCAACGATTCTTGAAGAAACCATTTAATAACGAGCCATCAATCAACATAGGTATTGCATATGAAGGATGGTTCATGTGATCCATTGAAAAAAAATTATAAATTAAATTTACAATGTTATGAAAAAAATTATTTATTTATCTTTATCCTTATTAATTAGCACATTGTTTCTGTCGTCATGCAGTGATGATGATAATGAAGGTAGTAAAACAGACAAATATTCGGATAAATCATACGGACAAGCTGCAATAAAAGCTTGTGCTGATTTAAATTCCGCCTTATTGTCAGCTAACGAAATTATAGGAAAAAGCAGTTTGTCTGAATCACAAACTGAAGAGTTAAAACTAATAATCTCACATATAGTTGACGATGTGATAATTCCGACATACACCGACTTGGCAGATGATGCTTTGGAATTACAGATGTCATTAAATGACCTGGATGTAAATAGTATTACTCAAGATGATGTTGACAAAGCATGTGCGGCATTTAAGAAAGCTCGCCAACATTGGGAGAGAAGTGAGGCTTTCTTGATGGGACCAGCAAGTGACTTTGATATAGACCCAACTATTGATTCATGGCCACTTAATCGCTCCTTACTAATTGAATATCTTATAGGTGGCGCAACTGATTTTACAGATGAGATGCTGGAAGATGCAAGTATCAGAGGGTTTCATGCTCTTGAATTTGTTCTTTTCAGAAATGGTAAAAATCGTAATGTAAATGAACTATCAGGATATGATACATATAAAGGATTTCAAAAGATTTCCGGTGCTTCTGAATTGGCATATGCACAAAGAATATGCGAATTACTTGTCCAGCGAACTTTCCAACTACAGGTTGCATGGGAAGGAGTTAATGAGGATAATGCATCAAGAGTATCTGTATTAAATGAAGCTGGCCTTGATTATGTGGCACCAAAAGGGAATTCTTATGGAGATAACTTGAAGAATGCTGGAAATAAATCATTAAGCACATTCAATTCATTAAAAGAAGCTATAGCACAAATATTATCAGATGATGAAGGAAGTTGTGCCGCAATTACAGATGAAGTTGGTTCTGCAAAAATTGCTAACCCATTCTCCGCAGGATATGTCTTCTATGTTGAATCACCGTTCAGTTATAATTCTATAACAGACTTTCAAGACAATATACGCTCAGTACGAAACATATGGCTTGGAAGTTTGAATAGAACGAAATCAGAACATTCTTTCTCACAATTTTTCAAAGAAAATTCCACTGCAAGAGGACAAAATGTTGAGAATGCATATGACAATGCTATAAAATCAATCGGGGCTATGCCTGCTCCATTTGTAAAATATGTTAGTACAATCTGGAATTTACCATACGATGATGATAATCGTACTGGTGATGACTTACCTGAAGAATGATTAGTAATAAAATAATTTTAAATCAGAATTATATATTAACCATGTGATTAGTCGTGTGTCTCAAAAAAAATTGAGGCACATGACTCAATTAATAATATAAATCTATGAATATGAATACTTTTAAAAAAATTATTCTAATTGGTTTACCTGTAGTTTTATTATTGGTTTCATGCAAAGACGACGATGAAGTAAATAATAATAAATTGCAACCAACAGAAGATGAGTTTGGAAAGGCAAATGAGGTGTTTTCTGCGGAAGAATGGCTACCTGGAGGTGAACTTGGTACAACGAAAAACGCAAGTTATTCAGCGCCGACAATAGCAGTAGAAAAATTGGGCCTAGACTTTAATTTCAAAAAAGGTGAGGACAATTTTGAACATTTATACACCTTTACAGATGAGCCACGAAAAGGGTTAGGTCCTGCATGGGTTCGCAATAGCTGTATTCACTGTCATCCAAGTTATGGGCATGGCAAACGAATGGATAGATATCGTGCAAATGATTTTGGTAATGGATATCTACTAGTGGTTTATCATCCTGAGGCAGGCGTAGACCTGGACGGAGTTCCTTATGGAGCAAATTCATATATTAGGCAAGTCACAGGCATGCCTCAAACACAAGCGATGAAACCATTTAAAGCACCAATTGACGAAAACCAAATTGACCTTAAATGGATTAACGTAACAGAAATGCCAAGTGGTTTACCAATGCAATTTCCCGATGGTGAAAAGTATTCATTAATATATCCTGAAGTGAATATTCCACAGAGTGCATTTAACACGAATCCACTTCCTGTTAATTACGAAGTACGTTTAGAAAACACTATAGGTATATATGGGACAGGTTTGCTTGACGCTATCGATCAAGATGAAATGAAAAAACAATATCAAGAAGAATCTAAGTATGTTACTCTTAATCCAGCAATGTGGGACCCAGAAAATAATGATTGGGCAAGTACCGCTTGGTATTCATTAGCTGATGGAACAAAAAGAATAAAGAAATTCACATATGCAATGACAAGAGCTTCACTTCAAGATGGACCAGGTGCGAATGCCATATGGAACATAACGAACGTAACAAGAAGTGACCGTCATTACTTCTATACAACAGCAGCATGGGCTAAAGCAATGTCTGAAGACCCTGAAGTAATTTCTTATATAAAAAATTATGGCAACGACGAAAATTCCCTACTCTATCCATACTATGCAGATGGAACTGACGAAGGTATAAGTACACGTGTAAACGAGTTGTTGAGCATTTCTTCTCCGGCCAGTTCAGATACTTGGACCAAATATTTCGTTGATGGTGCACCATATAATGGTGAAGAAGAAATGAGCGATAGAGATTACTATGACTTTATGGTATGGCACCGTGGACTTGCAGTTCCTGCAGCACGTAATTTGAATGAGCCCGACGTGCAGAAAGGGAAAACCATTTTTAATAAAATTGGTTGTGCAACTTGCCATAAACCATCATGGAAAACAGGCAATGACGACATGTTTGTGGACAATTCTATAAAAGCATATGCAGCTAGCATTGGCGTTGCTGACGCAAGAACAATAATGCCGAGATATCCGGAACAAACAATTTGGCCATATACCGATTTAGTTCAACATAGATTGTTTATGAAAAATGACATACGTACTGGGTGGTGCCGTACAACACCATTATGGGGGCGAGGACTTTCTCTTCGTTTAACCGGTGCGGAGGACAGATTGCATGATGCAAGAGCACGAAATGAAATCGAAGCAATTATGTGGCATGGCTATAGCAAAGAATCCGATGCATATGAAAGTGTAGAAAAATTTTATAATCTATCAAAAAGTGACAGGGAAGCTGTCGTTGCTTTCCTTCAGTCAATTTAACTGCAACAATTTAATTACTTATATTTAACGTGAGTTCGGTTTAAGATTTATGCAATAAGTCTGCTTTTGTCAATGATTTCAATATTCAGAGAGGGTTTCTTAGGCATGAGATTGTACGCGATCATGCCTGCCAGCAGATTCGCTGCGAAATTGTTGACAGAGCGATGTCTGGTATGGTCTATCTGACAGATGTTCTTCAGTTCATCGTTAACAGTTTCAATAACCGCCCTTTTCCTGAGCAATATCTTATCATAAAGGCTCATCAGGGAGTTCTTCATGTTCTTCCTGACCTTTGTCACCAGGTGTATGTCGTCTACGAACAGTTCCTCAAAAAGGCTTTGGCTGATGTAACCCCTGTCTGCAAACAGCTTACCGAAGAGCTTCTTTGTGAACTCCTTGTCCTTCAGAGGTTCCCTGTCGTCCACGTTGCCTGGTGTGAGCAGCCACTGTATGATCTCACCTCTGTCGTTGATGACCAGATGGAGTTTGAAACCATAGAACCATCCCATAGTGCATTTGCCTTTCTCAGCCCAGCCTCTCATGGTTTTGTGACTGTGTTCACGCTTGATATGGCATGACCTGAGTGGAGTAGAGTCTATGATGGATATGCCGGAACACTTTCCCAAAGCGCAGGTCTGGAAGAACAACAGAAGATTCATGGCCACATTCGTCTGACGCTCAACGAAACGGTTGTAAGAGATGACGTTGGGAAATTCTTTCCTCATATGATTGCATATATATCCAAGGTAGAATGTCTTCAAATCACGAAAATGAGAAGTGTGAAACAGAACGAGAATTGTCATGATTTCGCTGTCGGACATGCGCCCTTTGCGGTTGCGATGGCGTTTGTTTGAGTTCTCAATTACATGTTTTTTTAACTCTATATCAAAATATTTACAAAATTCATCGAATATACAAAAAATTTCCACTAAATTTGCAGTATCCATAGGAGTGGTGAATTGATGGTTAAACTTTTGATTTTCACCTTTAAAGTTACTAAAAATTTATCACTCCTACAACTTTTTTAACACTTTTCTTATACCGAACTCACGTTATATTTAATAATTACACAAAGAGAGGTTCATATATTTGAACCTCTCTTTGTGTAATTAAAGAACTGAGCCTTATTTTATTTCAAAATCTATCGATTTCAAATCTTTTGATTGTGAACTATTACCATAAAACAACAAATATTTTCCAGGTATTGTTTCCATAGAGTTTGACTCGGAATTAAAGCATTCAAAAGATTTCTTGTTCAAAGTAATAACAACATTAGTAGTTTTTCCAGATTTTACAAATACTTTTTTAAATGCACGTAGTGTACGGATAGGGCCATCAATGTCATCTATTCTCTTAATATATACTTGAACAACTTCTTCGCCATCCATTGGGCCTACATTCTTAAGAGGTATTGTCAAGTTGACTGTTTGCTCAGATTTTTCAGTGTTAATTGAATTAGAGGATAACCTTGCCTCACCAATTTGAAAAGATGAATAACTCAAGCCAAATCCAAATGGGAAAAGTGGATTATCAAAATATCTGTATGTTCGTCCGTGCATGGAATAGTCTTCATAATCAGGTAACTGTTCGTCTGATGCATAGAAAGTAACAGGTAGTTTCCCAGATGGATTGTATTTTCCAAAAATCACATCAGCAACTGCCATTCCGCCTTCCTGGCCTAAATACCATGCTTGTAGTATAGCATCACATGATTCTGTCTCTGGTTTAAGAGCAATTGCAGATCCTGAACAATTAACAAATACCACTTTTTTACCAGCATTTTTTAATGCTTTTAATAAATTTCGTTGAACCATTGGCAGCTCTATACTAGTGCGGTCACCACCTTTAAAACCTTCTATATTAACAGGCATTTCTTCGCCTTCCAATGAAGGTGAAATACCTCCAACATAAACAACAGTATTTATGTCATCCAACTTATTAATAATATCATCATAATCAATAGGATGTTCCAAAGCCATGTTGATTTTTAAATTTGCTCCCCAGGTTTTTACAAATTGATATTTGACTTCTATTTTATATTCTTCACCACATACTCCATTTATAATAGTACGAGTCGGAGTAGTTCTCCATGTATGTTGTTTTTGTTTAAGTTCGCCATTAATATATACTTCAAAATGGCCACAACCTTCAACAAATAGGACATATTCGCCATTAGATTCTGGCTTGAAAGTAGTTTCATATACAGCTGAAAAATCTTCTAAATTAACATTGGATGCAAAATTGTGCATTCCAGCAGTTGTTACAGACAGTGGGGTATTGTAATACTCTTCTGTAACTGGTTCTCCATTCATATCTAAGTTATTCCAAAAACGACCTTTCAGTCCTTTTTGACCATCAACATTGCAATTTTTATCAAAAAGGCATATCATAACTTTATTATCAGTCAAATCGCAGCCTTGTAAATATAAAATATTATTTTTATAAAAACTGATACCATCCAGGATTGAAACAGTTCTATTAGGTGTGCCATTATAGTTGCCCCACATCATTGGGATATTATCGGCATTAGGTCCAATAACTGCAATTTTCTCGTCATTTACTTTTAATGGCAAAACATTATTTTTATTCTGAAGTAAAACAATGCTCTGTCGAGCCATATCCAATGCGAGTTGTGAATGTTGTTGTGAGGACAACTCAGTAGGAGGAATTTTAGACCACTCAACCAAGGAAGGATCATCCATCTCACCTAAATCAAAGCGTCCTTCAAGCAGTCGAATTACATGTTTATCAACTTCCTGTTCAGAAATAAGTCCTCTCCTAACGGCTTCAGGTATTGAATTGTAAGCATAATTCCAACCGCATTCGACATCTGTTCCTGCTAAGAGAGCTTTAGATGATGAATGGATTGGGTCAGATGATGATTTATGATTCTGATAGAAATCTGTCACAGCTCCACAATCACTGACAACTAAATATTTAAACCCCCACTCATCTCTTAATATTTGTTGTAGTAGGCGAGTATTTCCACAACACGGGTCATCGTCAAGTCTTTGATATGCACACATTACTTCTCGAACATTAGCATCTTGAACAAGAGCTTTAAATGCAGGCAAATAAGTTTCCCACAAATCTCTTGGAGAGATATCTGTCAAGTTTGCTGTATGCCTTGTGTATTCCGGTCCACTATGAACAGCAAAATGTTTTGCACAAGCCCAAAGCTTTCTATATTTAGAGTCTTCTGGACCTTGAAGGCCTCTAACCACAGAAGTTCCCATGACACTTGTCAAATAAGGATCTTCGCCATATGTTTCTTGTCCCCTACCCCATCTAGGATCTCTAAATATGTTTACATTTGGCGTCCAAACGCTAAGACTATGAAATTTCTCATCTTCACCGCCATTCAGCATTCTTTTATTATATTGTGCACGCATTTCCGTACTAGTTGCATCAAATACATTATATAACAAATCCGGGTTGAAAGAAGCGGCCATTCCAATAGGTTCTGGAAAAACTGTTACATTACCTTGATTTGCAGCACCATGTAAGGCCTCACTCCACCAATAGAATTTATTTATATTTAATCTGGGAATTGCAGGTGACTCATCGAGCATTAATTTGGCTTTTTCTTCTATAGTTAATCTACCGCAAAGATCCACGGCCCTGTCATAAGCCGACAAATTTATATTTTGATAAGGATAGTTTTGGGAATAAATATCAAGAAATACAATCAAGGACAACAACGATAATAATAATTTTTTCATATGAATTATATTTTAAGATTAAACATGCTACAAATTTAATGTTTTTTTTGTATTTAATTATTATGGTTTAAATAATTTATACTTTTTAATTTGATGAATAAATGTATAAAGCAGGATATCTTGCATTTATCAAAAAAAAAACATAAATTTGTAATAAATATATAAAACATTTATAAATAGGTGACAATGTTACGAAAATCTTTAATTGCTATTTACTTAATTATAATTATATGTTTAGCTCTTGCCACATTTTTGGAAAAATATTATGGTACAGAATTTGTTCTGTCAAATATATATACATCATGGTGGATGTGCTTATTTTGGGCCATTTTGTTTTCTGTCGGCGTTTTTTATATAATAAAAATACGATTTAAACGCATATCACTCATTACTTTACATTTTGCTTTATCTCTAATACTTATTGGTGCCTTTATCACTCATTTAACTTCTAAAAATGGTGTAATCCATTTGCGTCAGGGAGAAACCGTCAGTTCATATATAACCACAACTAATAACAACATTGATTCTTCTGAACAATTACCTTTTTCCATCAGATTAAATGGGTTTAAAGTTATAAATCATAGTGGAACAAACACTGCTTTAGATTATATTTCAGAAATTACAATCATTAAAAAAAACAGGCACGAAGACGTCATTGTTTCTATGAATAACATATACACCTGCGATAATTATCGGTTATATCAATCATCATTTGATGAAGATGGTAAGGGAACATATCTTTCTTTAAATAGTGATCCTGTAGGAATACCTATAACCTATACTGGATATGCATTATTCTTCATTGGCTTAATTTGGATATTAATCGATAAACATGGTGCTTTCCGCCAGTTATTACGCCACCCCTTGTTGAAACAAAAAATTTTGTCAATATCATTACTTATTTCTCTCAATTCACTACCACTTCAAGCAGTGCCAGCCCTCCAAAATGAAATTGCAAATAAATTTTGCAAAATTAATGTCCTTTATAACGGAAGAATATGCCCCTTGCAAACTTATGCATTAGATTTCACTAAAAAGATCTATGGGAAACGATCATATAAAGATTATTCTGCAGAACAAGTATTCACAGGTTTCCTTTTTTGGCGCGACCAATGGATGAAAGAATCCATAATACGCATAAAAGACAAGATTGTTAGAGACAGGCTCCATCTACCAGAATATATAAGTGGAGAAATGCTGTTTCAAAAAAATCATGGATATATAATAGGCCCATATATAAATGAATATTTTCGAGGGAATCACGACAAGTTTCATGAAGGTATTAATAAACTAGATGAAAAAGTTGGATTAATAATGGAACTCAACAATAAGACACCTTTAAAGGTGTTTCCATACACAAAGGGCGGTGAAACTATCTGGTACGGCCCCAACGACACTTATCCGGATTATATTGAACCTGAACGAAAAGAATATATGCAGAAGATACTGCTATATTTAGATGACGAGGCACGAAATGACAAGATGGATGAAATGAATGAATCAATAGATAAACTGATTAAGTATCAATATACATATTCTGGCAATTCTATACCTTCAAAAGTACAATTAAATGCAGAATACATATATAACAAATACCCCTTTGCCACTATATTGTTTATGGTTTGTCTTACAATGGGATTTATATGTTTGTTTTACACAATATATACTTTAACTCGAAAAATTCCAGAAAAGCCTACAAAAAAAACTTATTTTGTATATTCTGAGATAATTGTAATGGCTATAAGCTTTATAATATTAACATTTTGTTTAATATTAAGGTGGATTATCAGAGGTACCATACCCATGTCGAATGGCTATGAAACAATGTTGGTTATGGCATGGATAATTATGCTCACCTCAATAATTATATATCATAAATTTCATATTATCCTTACATTCGGATTTCTATTATCAGGCTTTTTCCTTCTTGTTAGCCATATTTCACAGATGGACCCACAAATAACCCATATCATGCCAGTGCTAAAGTCGCCACTTTTAACTATTCACGTTAGCGTTATCATGATGGCATATGCATTGTTGGCTTTAACATTTATATGTGGATTAACAGCTGTATTATTACGAATAATACGAGGGAAAGGTGCTGAAGGGCTTAAAGATCAACTGGAAGCTCTACAGATTCTGTCCAAACTTTTTTTATATCCTTCTATTACAGCCTTAGGTTTAGGTATCTTTATCGGTGCTATTTGGGCTAATATTTCATGGGGAACATACTGGAGCTGGGACCCTAAAGAAACATGGGCTTTAATTACTTTAATGATATACGTTATACCTGTTCACAGAAGTATAATCCGCAGATTAAGCAAACCTATAAATTATCATTTATTTATGACCGTTGCCTTCCTTACAATTTTGATGACTTACTTCGGTGTAAATTACTTCCTAGGAGGTATGCATTCATATGCTTAATTATTATTTAAACTATAAATTCAACATTAACAACACATGAAATTCTACAGTATTATTTTATCCGTATCAATCTGCATTTTTACTTTATTCCCAAATCAATCATGGGCTCAATCTACAATACCAGATGGTGGTAAAGAAATTAGTTCACAATTAATTGGCGTATTTTTTGAAGACATCAGTTTTTCTGCCGATGGTGGTCTGAATGCAGAATTAATTCAAAACGGTTCATTTGAATATTCACCTTCAGAAAGAGACGGTTGGGGGCCTGGAACCTCATGGAAGATGATTCGTCATGGTCATAGCACAGGATATATAGAGCCTTTTACAGATAATCCCATTCACACTAATAATCCACATTATATGAGAATATATGCCGAACATATTGGGCATCATAGTGATTATAATGGTTGGACTGGAATCGGCATTCAGAACGAAGGGTTTGATGGAATTGTTATTCGACCAGGAGAAACATACAACTTTTCAATGTTTGCACGTTGTGTTGACCGGGAAAAAATAATTATGAGAATCAGTATTCTTGGTGAAAGCAATATGATATTGGGGGATACAATATTAACAGTATCTCAAAACAATTGGAAAAATTATAGAACCACATTTACACCATCAGTTGGTAACAATCATGCACGTTTATCGTTAGTTATGTTATCCGAAGGAAGCGTTGATATAGATATGGTTTCTTTAATTCCTCAAGATACTTATAAACAACACGGCTTAAGACGTGATTTATGTGAAGCATTAGAAGCGATACATCCTAAATTTGTAAGATTCCCCGGAGGTTGTGTCGTTCACGGTGGTGGAGATGGTTTTTGGGACACATATCGGTGGAAAAATACTGTTGGGCCAAAAGAATTACGTAAGAGTCTTAAGAATCCATGGGGATACCATCAATCAATGGGTTTAGGCTATTATGAGTATTTTCAGCTGTGTGAAGACCTCGGGGCAGAACCTCTACCCATATTACCTACTGGTGTAAGTTGCCAAGGCGCCGGTGGAAGTTGGGGACTAAGAGAACAGAATCAAATGGTAGTACCAATGAATGAGATGGACGAATGGACACAAGACGTATTGGATTTAATTGAATGGGCAAATGGAGATGTTACAACAAAATGGGGCGCTATCCGCGCAGAAGCAGGTCATCCAGAACCATTTAATTTAAAATATATAGGTTTAGGAAATGAAGAGAAGATAACACCTGAATTTGAAGAAAGATTTAAATATATCTACAACACAGTAAAAGAAGCATACCCCAATATAATTATTGTAGGAACAGCAGGTCCTGGTTCTCATAAGGGTAACCCTGATTATGATAATGCTTGGCGTTTTGCTGAAGAAATAGACTTACCAATAATAGATGAACATTATTATGAGCGAAGAGAATATTTCCTTAATAATCAGCATAATTATGACAGTTATCCAAGAGGCCGTAAAACAAAAGTATATTTAGGTGAATATGCAATGAAAGATAGAGATTGGACATGGATGGATGCCTTATCAGAAGGATTATATTTATTAAGTATTGAAAGAAATGGAGATGTTGTATGCATGACAAGTTATGCGCCATTATTTGCAAAACGTGGACATACCAATTGGGATCCTGATTTGATTTATTTTGACAACACAAGTGTTTATTTGACATGCAGTTACTATGTTCAACAAATGTTTGGGATTTCATCTGGTAACTACTTTTATGATAATATCGTTACTTTTAAGAATAGTAGTAACTTACTAGGCAGTTCTGTAATTTTTAACAGCAAAACCCGTCAATTATATCTTAAAATCATAAACGCATCAAATGATAACAGTAAGGCTATTATTAATCTAGATAAGTTTGGCAAATTGCCTCAAACTGCAGAAATGACATTTTTAACTGGCATGGAAAATTCTAGAAATAATTATGAACGTCATGACATTTTCCCACAAAAACAAATTATAAATACAGCAGATATTAAAGAATTAAATGTTGCTCCATATACATTCATATTGATAACAATTCAACTATAATATTTTTTCCGGGCCAATCTATAGTTAATATTTCAATGTATATATGGCTTTCTTTGAAAGAGCAAATCCATTACGAACTATATTAAAATAAGCGGGAGTCTTTAATCAATAAGTCTCCTGCTTTTTCATAATATTTAATACTCCCAATATAATGAATAAACATAAATTAAAAATCTTGCACTGACATCGATCTAAGTAAATAAATAGATATCAATTAACAAGATGATGGAAAGCATAGAATGTGGCGAAGCGATATCAGCAGATGCTAAGAATAGGAAATAAAACAACTGGGAAACTATAATTATATATTAACAATTATATATAACTTTAAAAAAAATGGCTTTTTTTTTGTAAATATATAGTATTTCAATTAATTTTGTAAAATATTATATATTTTAAGGTAAAAGACATTAAAAGTCCATCTGAATGATTGAACGACACATAACACTTGACGATATAGATTTGGTAACCTTCTATGGCATAAACAACATTCATTTACATATGATTAAGGCTTTGTATCCCAAATTACGAATTATCGCCAGAGGCAATATCATAAAAGTTTTAGGAGACGAAAATGAAATGTGCTCATTTGAGGACAAAATCCACCAAATGATTGCCCATTGTAATAAATTTAATTCTCTAAACGAGGAAACAATACTAAAGATCATAAAGGGAGAGTCCAATCATATTGTAGAAAATGAGAAAACCATATGTTATAGCGTTACTGGTAAACCAATAATAGCAAGAAGTAAAAATCAGGAACTGCTAGTTGAGGCATTTAATAAAACCGATCTTATTTTCACTACAGGACCAGCAGGTAGCGGTAAGACATATACAAGTATAGCCTTGGCAGTAAAGGCATTGAAGAATAAAGAGATTCGCAAAATCATATTGTCGCGGCCTGCAGTTGAGGCTGGTGAAAAACTCGGTTTTTTACCAGGAGATATGAAAGAAAAAATAGACCCTTATCTTCAACCTCTTTATGATGCACTCCAAGACATGATTCCTTCCCAGAAACTTTCTGAATACATGGAACAAAATGTTATTCAAATTGCCCCTCTAGCGTTTATGAGAGGAAGAACATTAAACGATGCTGTAGTGATATTGGATGAAGCACAAAACACAACAGCACAACAAATAAAAATGTTTTTAACTAGAATGGGGCAAAACACAAAAATGATAATAACAGGAGACCTGACTCAAATAGACCTACCCCACTCCACTTTATCCGGATTGAAAGAAGCTATAACAATATTGAAAGAAGTGAAAGGCATTTCATTTATTACGATGAATAAAGATGATATAATACGCCACAAGCTTGTTACCCGCATAGTCAATGCATATGAATCATACGAACAACATAAAAGAGAACAAACAGCCCTTAACAAAAACAAATAAAACAGAATTGCACAATGGAAACTTTAACAAGAACTAATTTTAATTTCCCAGGCCAAATAAGTGTGTATCATGGAAAAGTCAGAGATGTTTACAATATCAATGATGACATTCTGGTCATGATTGCAACAGACAGAATTTCTGCCTTTGATGCTGTATTACCAGAAGGCATTCCTTATAAAGGACAAGTTCTAAATCAAATTGCCTCAAAGTTCCTTGACGCCACTAAAGCGACTGTTCCAAATTGGAAATTGGAAACGCCAGACCCAATGGTAACTGTCGGTCTTAAATGCGAAAGTTTCCGAATTGAAATGATTATTAGAGGCTACTTAACTGGCTCTGCATGGAGGGAATACAAAAATGGGAACCGCAATATTTGTGGCAACATTTTACCTGAAGGTATGCGTGAAAACGAAAAATTTCCTAAACCAATAATCACTCCAACCACAAAAGCTGATGAAGGTCATGATGAAAATATTTCAAAAGAAGAAATCATTAATTCTGGTCTGGTTTCAGCAGAAGACTATTTAATTATAGAAAAATACACTTATGAGCTCTTTGATATTGGCAGTAAAATAGCGTTAGATAAAGGATTGCTTCTTGTAGACACGAAATATGAATTTGGCAAAAGAGATGGCAAAATATATTTAATAGACGAAGTTCACACGCCAGACTCAAGCCGTTATTTCTATTCAAAAGGATATGAAGAAAAGTTTGAGAAGGGCATTCCTCAGCGACAATTATCCAAAGAATTTGTAAGACAATGGCTTATAGATAACAATTTCATGAATCAACCCGGTCAAATTATGCCAAAGATGACATCTGACGTTATCCAATCCATTTCTGATCGTTATATTGAGTTATATGAAAAGATTACAGGAGAAAAATTCATAAAACCCGACACCAAAGCTAATATTACAAATAGAATTAAGGAGAATGTATTAAAATATATTTCCAGTCTAAATAAATAGATTTGTTTAATGAAGAATAAAGACAATACTCTGCCCTATTCACTTCAAACGCCATCAAAAGAATATGTTCAAGACATGTTTGACAACTTGGCAGAAAACTATGACGAACTAAATAAATCCATGTCATTAGGAGTAGATAAGGCATGGCGAAAATATGCTATAAATGTTTTAAAAAAAGAAAATGGTATTGACTCTATTCTTGATATTGCAACAGGTACAGGAGATTTAGCCATTTTAGCCGAAGAAAGTATTTCTCCATCACAAATAATTGGAATAGACATTTCAGACAAAATGCTTAAAGTGGCCAAAACAAAAGTCGATAAGCTTAATAAATCTGACAAGATATCATTTGTAAATGCTGATTGTGCAGAATTGCCCTTCAAAGATAATACTTTTGATGCTGTTATTTCAGCTTTCGCCTTAAGAAATTTTGAACACTTGAATACATGTATATCGGAGATGTATCGAGTATTGCGTCCTCAAGGCAAAATTGTAATTATAGACCTGTGTAATCCTGTAAAAGCTCCAATGAAACAATTATTTTGGTGTTACAAAAAATTGGTAATGCCAATCATAGGACATTTCATAGCTCACGTAGACAGTCCATACAAATACTTACCACACTCAATGAGCATAATCCCCCAAGGGAATGACATGTGTAAGATATTTTCATCCGCCGGTTTTGAAAACATGGATTATAAAAGATTAAAATTTCAGATGTGTATATTATATAGTGGTAATAAATAAAAAAATATTATGGATATATATGGTTTAATTGGCCACCCACTAAGTCATTCTTTTTCAAGAATTTTCTTTACCGATAAATTTGAGAATGAGGGGATTGACGCCCAATACATCAACTTTGACATAGAATCTATAGACAGTGTTATAGACGTTATAACCACAAACCCCGAATTACGAGGTTTTAATGTAACTTTACCTTATAAAGAGAAGATTATCCCATTCTTGGATGAAATTACTAAAGAGGCACGCGAAATAGGGGCTGTAAATGTTGTAAAAGTTATTAGGCATGGGAACAACATTAAACTTAAAGGATATAATTCAGATTTAATTGGCTTTATTGACTCTATAAAGCCCTTACTTCGGTCACACCATAAAAAAGCCCTCATATTAGGAACAGGAGGAGCTTCAAAAGCCGTTAAATACGGAATGGAAAAAATATTAAACATAGAATCTGTCCTAGTTTCAAGGTATAATCGTCCAGGTACTGTTACATATGAAGCCATTGATGCAGATGTAATTAAAGAATATGAAGTAATAATCAACTGCACACCTGTAGGCATGTATCCTAATACTGATAAATATCCACCTCTTCCATATGAAAACATGACAAGTGACAATCTTTTATATGATCTTATATACAACCCCGACACAACAGCTTTTATGACTATGGGCAAAAACGCAGGTGCTATTGTTAAAAACGGATTGGAAATGTTAATCTTACAAGCATATGCTTCCTGGAATATTTGGAATTCATAATTTATTACATGTATGAAACTATAAATAAATACCATTACTAAGGGGAATTAAAATTTTATATTATTCTTTATTGATATAATTGCCATATTTATCATAGTTTATTGTATATAAATTTTTAAAAGCGATACTATCCCCTCTACCAAATTTCATATAAAATCCTCTATTGGTCTTACCTATATCAAAACATTTATTACCCATATCATCCATTGATTTATAGTCTTCAACGGTATTACTACTCATATTGATTTTATATGCCAATCCATAATCATGTGCATCGTCTCTGCACAGCATAACGAAAGACTTAGAATCTGGTGTGATAAAATGGTCTACAAGCTTACACTGTATATTATCAATTAATATATTTGACACTTCATTAGTTCTGCCATCAAAGCAAGCTAACTTAAGTATAGGATTTAATGTATCTGCATAATAACAAAAACATTCATTATAATCCATATACTTTGCCAATATTTTATTTGTTGGTGAAATCTTATGCACTAAATCCGACATACGTTTATCTATAACCATAGAATCCTTCGCCCACTCTTCGTGTTTTTTTATTCTTTCAAGGCTGTCTTCTTTATGAACTTGCTCTAATTCCAATAATCGCAAGGAATCACTCAATTCCTTATCTCTCTTTAAATTGGTTTCTTTTTCCAAAAATGAATTTCTAATAGAATCTTCTATGCGAGTGTTTCTTATTGTTTTTTGCTCGTTAAATTTTTTATCATAAATAAAAAAAACTATAAGGCCGCCAACAATCAATACAACGAATATTAAAGTCAAGAAAAATGGCAACCATTTAGAAGATTTTTCATCTTTGTCACTTGTTCTTTCTTCAGAATCATTAGTAACCATCATTTTATATGAAGATGAATATCTGGAGGTTACATTTTTATTTATTGTACTGTTTTTATTATTCTTTTCATCTGCATGTATCTCGTCAATTGTAAAATGGTCATTTTTTTGTTTGTCATTATTATTAATCTGAGAATATGATTCATTCACATCATACATATTTTCATATATATTCTGTGAACTACAACTAGTCGTTGGTGAATCATCATGAATTACACAATCATCGTTAATTGAAGAATCTCCAGATATATTTGATTGATTTAGTTCTTCAGATGAAACAGGATTCAATCTATTATCATCAGCGGATATAGACTGCCTTTTAGTTGGTTCGAAAGACACATTTTTAGTGTTTCCAACAAATAAAGGTTTACCACAATAATTACAAAAATATGGTTTGCCTTCAAACTCTTTATTACAATAAGGACAAATATTCATATTATAAGTAATATAATCATTTAAAAATGTATAAAAACGTTAAGTATGATAAAACAATAGTACTATTCAGCAGTAATTTATAATTATTTATTTTGAATTACAACGATTTTAAAACATCTATATAAAAACAAAATTACAAATAGATATTAAAAAGAAATAATCTTTTTCAACTTGTCAGAATTTTGCAGATCTGATATTAATATACAATTTTCTATATTCATTCCTGGTATACAAACATGATGCCTTATATTATCACTCAAAGCAACATTTTGTTTTTTGTAAACAAATTCCACAAGCTCAGTACAATACATTTCCGTTGAATCATTAGAATCGAAATTATAGTCAAATGAAATACTGTCATTATAAAGTTGAATAGCATTTTCAGACGTCTTTTCAGCAATGCTATTATCACAGAACCTATATAAAGCTCCATGTAAAGCATATTGTGTAGAAAAGAACACACTTATGGAGTCCATTTTTATTTTATTGTCAGAATTAAACGATTCAATTTCAGGAGGACATGCATGAATAACAAAAGGGACTTCATTAACGAGTACTACTATTCCGACATGAGAATAATCAGCTTTTTCATCAGCAACTAATACAGCATTACTAACAGAGCTATTTCCTTGTCGGAAAACGATATCCCCATTTTTATACAAAGAAAGATCTGTCTTCAAATCCGATTTGTTTTTTGTGCATGACAATAAAAGACACACAAAAAAACAACGTATACACAAATTTAAATACCACATATTAGAACAATTGACCAAATACATCTAAAATATTATTGGGAAAAGAGTTATTCATATCAAAGCCAAATAGTCTTCCTAAATTTATAATAGATTCAATTCCTAAATCATAATCACCAAATGGTTTAATTTTCCATTCTTCTTTTATTTTCACTAATTTAACTTCTGACTTTTTTTGTTTTTTATCTTTAAATACCAGATTTACATATACAACTGCAGACTCTTCGTTTTCATCTATATGTTCTGATTCAATATCTATATGCTCAATGTCTTCTACATACCATTTCATGATTTTAGGACATAAATCATGCATAAAAGATTTTGATTTATTAGACAAATCCATATAAGATAGAAATGAATCATAATCTTTATGTTTTAGGCATTCAAAGGATTTTTTTACAACGTCTGATGGTGAATCTTTTTGGGTACATTTGTAAATAATAAAACAAGTAGTCAAAAGAAGTAAAATTAATAAGAGCGTAGAAAAAGTCCAAAATTTGTTTTTAGATATTTTATAATATTTAGTTGTTTCCTTCTTCTCAAGTGAAGGATTAAGGGTTTCTTCATTCTTGATGTTAGTTCGAATGATATCAACCGGGGTTATAGCTCTTCCTTCAGAAGTATTGTCTGATTCAGTTTGTGATTGAATTGGATTGGATGTAATGGTATGGTCAGTATCAATATCATTAACAATATTATCATCATGCGTTTTCGTTTCCTGATTAGAAATCTTATCATCAATTATGACAGCTGAATTATCATCATCATTTAAATCTTCTATTGTAAAAACATCGTTATCATCAGGATTAATTGCGGACTGGTTTGATTCGAGATTCAAACCGGAAGAATTATCATTAAAAGCTTCACCACAGAAACGGCATTTCAATTCACCTGGGTTTCTTGGATTACCACATTTCAAACAAAATCCAACATATCTATTCATCTTAGAAAACAATTTGATTTGAATTGCAAATTTACATTAAAATAATTAAAAACAGCTATTATTAATAAAAAATGCATGTAATATACAAAGAAGAATTAACATATAGTAGAATCAAGAAAGAACAATTTGTCAATATAAAGTACAAAAGATATTATAAATAATAATAAGCAGTAAAATAATGTTGACAATTCGTTTTTTTTCACTATCTTTCCT
>FLNV01000568.1_pt1 | contig 36649 bp, 31 predicted proteins | sample 1140351 | NCBI WGS metagenome assembly FLNV01 (sample SAMEA3878207, study PRJEB12797) | bioreactor metagenome | biome: Moose rumen | place: Sweden | collected 2011-10
GTTGGATTATCGTGGGCTGTCACGGATTGCTCACGACGCTGGTTTGTCTGAGTGCGGGTGTTGCTGTTGTTTGTGCGAGGCTGTTCCGATGGACGTGCCGACACACGCTGCTGACTCGGTGGGGTAGGCTTAGGAGACGTGTTCGGATTGGCAGACGACTGATGACTTGCCGACGGATTCGGACTCGTCGACGGACGGGTCTGGGACGATGGGGTGGTGGAGGTGGCGGTTTGAGAACTGGATGCACCGCTTGCCGACGGACGGCCCTCACTGCCCGGACTGCCTAATCCCTGGTCATGACCCTGCTCGGCTATATGCATACGTTGCTCTGGCTCTGGCTCTTCCTTTTCCTCCTGCTCTTCCTCTTCCTCAGGCTCCGGAACGTCAAGCAAAACCGGGATGCCGTCTTCCTTCATCTCGGGAGGCACCGGCTTCATGGTCAAAAAGGACAGAAGCAAAAGCAGAAGCGCATGAACGCCCAAAGTGGTTGCCAACGACACCCACTTGCCCCTGTTGTTGCTATTTTCGTTGCTTTCCAAAGTCTTATGGTTTTGTGGTTTCTCTTATTTCATTCATATTGCCGTCTTCTACGGCTAAAAACAGTAGTGAGTTATTCTAATGCCGGTTCCGCCAAATCGCCTGACGATTCTGAAATGTCGTCTGACTCTTCGTCGGCTGAACCGCTCTCAGGGGGACGTGTGGCGAGAACCATCTTGAAGTCATGGTCGTTGGCAACATTCAGCACGTCTACTATCATACGGTAAGGTACGCTCTGGTCGGCATATAACGACACGACCATGTCAATGCTGTCTGTCTTCTGTGAAGCCAATTTGTCGCCAAGTTCCTCTAACGTCACTTCCGATTCGTCTTCGCCGTCGGCAGATGCATAGATATGCTGAAGACTGTCTATCGTCACATAAGCCTTACCCTGAACCGTCGTCTGCTTCTTGCTCTGAGGCAAATTCACTTTCAAGGCGTTGGGCGACACCAAGGTGCTGGTGATCATGAAGAAAATCAGCAACAGAAAGATGATGTCGGTCATCGACGACATATTGAATGTGGGAGTCACTTTTGTTCTTCTGTGTAATGCCATAACGGTCAGGGATTATTTGGGTGCTATAGTCTTCTGTTCTATGTCGCCCTCGTTCATGATATCCATGAATGTCAGCGATTTGCGTTCCAATTCGTTTACCACACCGTCAACCCGAGCAACAAGGTAGTTGTAGGCAAACAACGCTACAATTCCTACGACCAGACCGCCTACTGTGGTGATCATGGCCTGGTAGATACCGCCGGATAACATGGATATGTCAAGGTTGCCGCCCGATTCCGACATCTGCCAGAAGGCCTGAACCATTCCTATTACTGTGCCGAGGAAACCAATCATAGGTGCGCCGCCGGATATCGTTGCCAACACATGAAGACGCTTTTCCAAATTCGCCACTTCCAAATTGCCTGTGTTCTCTATCGCGGTTTGAATCTCTGGAGCTGGCTGGCCTATACGAGATATGCCACGCTCTATGATGCGGGCTCCGGGAGTGTTAGTCACACGGCAGAAATTAATTGCTGACTTCACTTCACCGTTCTTCAGATAGTCGCGGATGCGGTCCATAAAGAGAGGGTCGTTTTTGGCTGCTGAACGAATAGCGATAAAACGCTCAATGAAAATGTATATGGCTATCAACGACAGTACTCCTAACACTATCATTATCCAGCCGCCTTTCTCAAGTAATTCTAAAATGGTCATTTCTTCGTGTTTTGTATGTGTAGTTTTAATTTTTAATTTGTAGGACATTGAATTCTCTGCACTCTTGAGAATTAAAATTAATTCCTAATTCATAATTTGAGTGTAGCGATACCGTCATCTCAGACAACTTCGGTATTTCATAATCGTCTCTTGCAGACCGAAATATATGCAGTCGCATATCAGCGCATGACCTATGCTCACCTCGTCAATCCATGGAATCTGCTCGTGCATATAAGCCAGATTTTCCAAACTCAAATCGTGTCCGGCATTAACTCCCAAACCGTTTTTCCTGGCTATGCGGGCTGCCTCAATGAATGGGGCAATGGCAGACTCACGGTTCTTCTTATATCCACTGGCATAAGGCTCTGTGTAGAGTTCTACGCGGTCCGTTCCCGTCTTGGCGGCATAGTCTATCATCTCGGGGTCGGTCCCTATGAAGATGCTTGTGCGGATGCCGGCATCGGTCAAGTCACTCACAATGTCGGATAAAAATTCAAAATGTTCCTTTGTGTCCCAACCGCAGTTAGATGTCAACTGGTCGGGGCTGTCGGGTACAAGGGTCACCTGGGTAGGACGGACGCTCTTTACCAAATCAATAAAACTCTTCTGTGGATAACCTTCAATATTGAATTCAGTCGTCAAAATCGGCTTTAGAGCTATCACGTCGCTATAACGGATATGACGCTCATCAGGACGAGGGTGAACTGTTATACCTTCGGCACCATACGACTCACAGTCGCGAGCTATCTGAAGGATGTTCGGATTGTCGCCTCCGCGAGCATTGCGAATCGTGGCAATCTTATTGATGTTTACACTTAATTTTGTCATTATGAACCTTATTGTGATTTAATGTCGTCTTACTTCTAAAATCAAAAATCTTAAATTTATTTTCTTCTCGTCTGATGTAACAACAAACAACTCGTCTACTCAATAACTTGTCTATTCGTTTACTGAAAATATATTCTTATGCAAAAATACTAATAATTTTTCCTATCCGAACATATTTTAATGATATTTTGTAAAAAAAAACATATTTACATCTCCTTTTAATTATTTTTTGTTTTTATTCCATAAAAAAAACATATCAGCCACAAACTACTCGTCAACTGAATTAAATTTTTTATTTATTTATAAGGCATTTTAGCCTTTTTTTGTATATTTGCATATATTTAGATATGTTTTTATTTTACAGGTTTAATCATCTTTCATATAATCAATATCTTATTATGAGATTTGCACTATTCGGAAACACTTTTCAGGAAAAAAAATCAATGGCGGTTCAGAAATTCCTTGCCATTGCAGAAGAAAAGCAGGCGGAAATCGTCGTGCAAAAACCATTCTATGATTTTATGAAAGACCGGCTCAAAATCACACTGCCTAATTGTGAAGTCATTGATTCCAACGATTTCAAAGCCGACTTTGTTGTATGTATGGGTGGCGACGGAACTTTCCTCGATGTGGCGGCAAAAGTGGGAAACAAGCAGATTCCTATTATCGGATTCAATACCGGACGACTGGGATTCCTTGCGTCGTTCCTGCCGGAGGATATTGAAAATATCATGGAAGATATCGACAACCAAAATATATGTATAGAGGAGAGGACGGTGCTGAATCTCTCCTCCGACGACGTAGACCTCGGACCGGCTCCTTATGCCCTCAACGAAATTGCTGTACTCAAACACGATATTTCATCCATGATCGGGATACACACCAATATCGACCATGAATACCTTACAACTTATCAGGCAGATGGACTCATTGTGGGCACTCCTACTGGATCTACGGCTTATTCATTAAGTGTCGGAGGACCTATCATGGCGCCACAGGGAAATAATATTTTGCTCACACCAGTCGCCCCTCATTCCCTCAACATGAGGCCTATCGTACTTGACGATAATTCTGAAGTGGAACTCAAAGTACAGACTCGATCGGGAAGTTTCCTCGTGGCAATCGACGGAAGAAGCAGAAGCTATCCCGACAACACTATCCTCAGAATCAAGAAGGCTGACTTTAAAGTGAGGGTCGTGGTGAAAAAATCGCATAGCTTCTTCGTAACTCTCCGACAGAAGATGATGTGGGGTATGGATAATCGCTTTTAGGCTCTCAAAATCAGTGGAATGCGAATAAACAAAACAAAATATCCTACGCGAACGTTGGTGAGATGGCTCTGGAAGCATCATAAAGGATGCAGACTGCAGGCCACTCTCAATGTCATCATCGGATTGTTGCAGGTGGGACTCGGACTACTCGGGGTCGATCTCATCAAGCGACTCACTGACGTGGCAACAAAGAACGAAGAGGGTGACATCATCACATTGGCTGTTGTGTTAGCACTTGTGCTGGTGGCTGAACTTCTTTTAAATATCACCAAAACATGGGTGAGGGCGGTGCTCGGAGTCAGAACACAAAACATCATGCAGCAGTATTTTTTCTCACGCCTCCTTCATGGCGAATGGAGCGGAGTGGAGAAAATGCATAGTGGCGACGTGCTAAACCGACTTTTCGGCGACGTCAATGATATCGTCGGACTTATGACGGAAGTTGTGCCTTCGGCTGTTATCATCACGGTGCAGTTCATCGCATCATTCGTCTACCTTTATGCCATGGATCGGCATCTCGCAATTATTCTCGTTGTCACTGCTCCGGTTTTTATTCTACTCAGCAGATATTACTTCAGGAAAATGAGGAGAATCGTCCGGAAAATAAAGGACAGCAATAGCGCACTGCAAGCAATAATACAGGAGAGCGTGCAGAATAAGATGGTTGTGAAGGTGATGGAACAGTCCGACAGGCAGGTCGACAAACTGGAGAGAAGGCAGAAAACTCTCAGATGGCAGATAAAGAAAAGGGCTATGTTCTCCATCTTGTCAAAAACTATCGTCAACATCGGATTTGCAGGTGGATACCTTGCTGCTCTTATATGGGGACTATTTGAACTCAACGACGGTATCATCACTGTTGGTGTACTCATGGCATTCACACAGCTCATCAGCAGAATACAACGACCGATGCTCGATTTCGCCAGGCTATTGCCTACCTTCGTCAATTCACTCACATCGGCTGAACGTCTTATCGAAATTGAAGAACTCCCTCTCGAGGAGGAAAAGGAACAACATCACATGAATGGCCTCGTCGGAGTGAGATTCGAGGATATAGGATTTAAATATAAGGAAAAGGGAACTATGGTGTTAGAGCATTTCTCCTATGATTTCAAGCCGGGCACTTTCACAGCCATACTGGGAGAGACTGGAGCGGGAAAAACCACGCTTATCAGAATGATGCTTGCACTTATCAAGCAGCAGAGCGGAAAAGCACTAATCTATTCTGAAAAGGAAACTCGCAGCATCGACACCGACACGAGATGCAACTTCTCTTATGTGCCACAAGGTAATTCTCTTTTCAGCGGTACTATTCGAGAAAACCTGCTATTCGGCAATCCTAATGCCACAACCAAGCAGATGAAGGAGGCACTGCATATCGCCATGGCGGATTTTGTTTTCGACCTACCGGAAGGAATCGACACCATCTGCGGTGAACGTGGTGGAGGACTCTCTGAAGGACAGGCACAGAGAGTGGCTATAGCAAGGGCAATTGTACGACCGTCGAAGGTCTTATTGCTCGATGAAGCAACATCTGCTCTCGACATCGACACCGAAAAAGAACTCCTGCTCAGAATCAAGCAACATTATAAGGACTGCACTATTATATTCGTCACACACCGACTTGCTGTAGTGGAATTTACAACCGACAACCTCACAATCAAACGTAATTTCAAATAATACCACAAATAAAATCGTAAACAAATCCTTAAATTCTTAAATCACTTATGATTGAATATCTTTCCGGAAAACTCGATAATCTCACACCTGCCACCGCCACAGTGGAATGTCATGGGGTTGGGTATCTTCTGAATATATCACTCAATACCTTTAGCGCTATCCAAGGCAAGGAAAACGTGAAACTTTTTGTCTATGAGGCTATTCGAGAAGATGCATGGGTCCTCTTCGGATTCGCCACGCTTCAGGAGCGACAGCTATTCCTCCAACTCATCAGCGTGAGCGGAGTGGGGGGCAATACCGCACGCACCATACTCTCGGCTTTCTCGCCTGCTGAACTCTGCGACCTCATTGTCAATGGCAACGACAAGATGCTCAAAACTGTTAAGGGACTGGGAGCAAAAACATCACAGAGAATCATTGTGGAACTGAAAGACAAGGTGCCGGCACTCGGAATCATGCCTGAAGCCGTTAGCAATGCAGAACATCATGTTTCTGTTAATCAGCAGGTTTACGAGGATGCAACGGAGGCCCTCAAGGCTCTTGGATATCCGCCTGCACCGGTGGCTAAGGTGGTCAAGGCAGTTCTAAAAGACAATCCTGACGCTACGGTGGAGATTGTCATAAAGAGGGCGTTTAAAATGTTGTGACAATGTTTTTCCCGGCTTTAGTTATGATGAAAAAACGAGGCAATTTGTTCATATCAAAATAAGGCATATTATTTTTTATCGTTACTTATTTGTCTCCGAAAAAAAATATTAATAAATTTGCATAAACTCAATTAAATAACAATTAACATTCAATAATATGAAACTTACTGGAAGACGCAAAAGTTCTAATGTGGAAGACCGCCGCGGAAGCAGTGGAGGAGGCGGTGGTATCGACATAGGTGATATCCTCGGACAAATCGGTAGAGGCGGAGGTGGAAGTTCTTCGTCGGGAGGTGGTATGCCTGATATGAGCAGAATGCCGCAGCTCTCCGGATGTACGGGTGGAAAGGGCGGATTGTCGCTTATTCTAATTATCCTCGTTGTTGTGGGTCTACTCTTCATGTGCAATGGAGGTGGTGGTGCTGGCGACCTGCTCAACCAATGTCAGGGAGGCGGACTCGGAGATATATTCAGCGGACAGGTGGACGACCAGTCGGCCAACACTCCGCAGATGACTTCGGAAGAAGAGGATGACATTCGCGACTTCGTGCTGCAAATCCTTGGAAGCACAGAGGATGTGTGGACAAAGGAATTCGAGAAGATGGGTAAAACTTATAGGTCGCCAAGTTTGGTGCTCTATACCAAATCCACAAGAACAGCCTGTGGAGTGGGGCAGTCGGCTATGGGACCTTTCTATTGCTCGGGAGATGAGAAAATATATCTCGACCTCGATTTCTTCAACACTATGAGAAACGACCTCGGGGCTATAAAGAATAAGAAAGGCGACTTCTCAGACGGTGACTTCGCATGTGCTTATGTAATTGCACACGAGGTGGGACACCATGTGCAGAATATGCTCGGAACTCTCGGTAAAGCTCATGCCAAGATGAACCAACTCAGCCAGACGGAAGCTAATAAAGTGAGCGTGCAGATAGAACTCCAGGCCGATTTCCTTGCAGGACTTTGGGGACACGATGAGAACGAGATGTTCGGCTCACTTGAGGAGGGTGACCTCGAAGAGGCTCTTACTACCGCCATCGCCATCGGTGACGACTATCTGCAAAGCAGAGCCGGATACCATAATCCACAGGGATATACACACGGAACATCCAAGCAACGTGAAAAATGGTTCAGACGCGGATTCGACTCTGGCGACATCAACAATGGTAACACATTTGCTGTGCCATATAGTCAACTATAACATCTGACAATAATCATTCCTTTCGGCCGAACATCATTCTGTTCGGCCGAATTTCATTCAAAATAAGCGGATAGCACAAAACTTCTATTCCACCCCACAACATCCTTTCAAATGTTGCTGGTGGAGCGGAAGTCTCCCGGCTTCCGTACGGAAGTCAAACCAATCCTTATGCCAAGCACATCAACCACTGCGCCAATTCGAAACCACTATACATTAACCTCAAAATCACAAAAAACATGAAACGATTTGCATTTAAAATGTTCCTGAAGCCAGGATGCGAAAAAGAATATGAAGCACGTCATGCCGCACTTTGGCTAGAACTCCGAAAACAACTGAAAGATGCCGGAATCAAAAACTATTCCATCTATTGGGATAAGGACACGAATATACTCTTCGGCTATCAGGAAATTGAGGGCGAGCAGAGTTCACAGGACATGGGAGCCGACGAAATCACAAAAAAATGGTGGGAATATATGGCAGACATCATGGAAACCAATCCCGACAACTCTCCTGTCACTGTGCCGATAAAAGAAGTGTTCCACCTTGATTAATCTTTCGCACTATGGAATTCTATGATCTTTGCAAACAACGCTTTTCCGCAAGGAAATTCACCTGCCAGCAAGTAGACAAAAACGACCTCGATTATATTCTTGAATGTGTCAGATTGGCTCCTTCTGCTGTTAATTTCCAGCCGTGGAAATTTGTTGTCGCTCAATCTGATGAGGCATTAGCTAAACTTCAGTTGTGTTACGACCGCGATTGGTTCAAAACTGCACCTGTTGCCATAATTGCATATAAAAACACTGATGAAGAGTGGGTGAGGAAATGTGATGAAAAACCGCATGGCGATATTGATGTTGCAATTGCAGTGGAACATCTCTGTCTCGCTGCTACCGAACGAAATCTCGGTTCTTGCTGGATATGCAATTTCGATGTGAAACGTCTTGAATCACTGTTCCCACAACCGGATAATCTCATTCCTGTGGCTATAATACCGGTTGGGCATATTGCTAAGGATTGCCCTGTAAAGGAAAAATCCAGAAAACAGATGGAACAAATCGTGGATTATATTTGAGTAAAAGATAAATTATCCCGAATCGGTCATTAGGTTTTATATCAGAATAATATTTATAATTCACCCACAGTTCGTTCTAATGACAAATTTGGGATTAATGACCTTTATCTTCTGCCCTGCCGTTTTGGTGGGGCTTTTTTCGCTTTTGCAGGAACGGGCTTGGCGTTAGGGTCTGTGGTCAGTTTCGATAATGATGCCACGTGAAAATTGAATTCCTGGTCGGGAAATGGCTCTTTGCCCAAACGGAAATGCCACCATTCAGTGGTGGCTATCACAAAACCGTGCTTTTCCATCGTTGTGCGGAGCAAACTCCGGTTGGACAGCTGACTGCTCGTCAACGTTTCGGTATGATCTGAATGGGAGCGCTCGCTGAATAGGTCGAATGTGCCGCCCATGTCGAGTTCCTGACCGCTCGTGGTGCAGAGAGTCATGTCAATAGTGCTGCCATGACAATGCCGGGAACGGGAAGAAATATAACCTTCCTGAAAAAGAACGGACTTGTCCTTGTCGGGATAAAACTCCGATTTTGTCAATGTGTCAGAAGGATTGCCTACCCATGAACGGAAATGCTCTACAGCATCATGAGGACGATAAGAATCGTATATCTTTATCCGATACCCTTTCAGACGAAGCTCGTCGGCCACTTCCTTTAAAGCCATGGCGGCCTCTTTTGTCAGAAGGGCAACGGATTCTTCATAACCGTTTATCCTGCGACCCACAAAATTATGTGTGCTGTTATAGCGGATCTCCTCTATCAAATCTGGTATCAAACTTTTCACCTCCACGAAATGCTCTTTGATAAATCGGCGTTCCTCTGCTTTCTCGTCTACCACTGTATCAGCAGATGCCGTGTCTGACGGTTCTTCTGAAGCAACACTGTCTACCAATGACGTATCAGACAACTCCATTATCGTGTCGCCATTCAACGTGTCAACAACTATCGTCACAGTATCACCATTGGCTGTGGTAACACGCCTGCGAACCACATTTCCTGAGTCGTAATAGTCGTTGCACGATTCACACGTAAGAAGCATCATGCAAGTCAACACCGATGCAATCGCACCGACGTAAAGCAGATACGTGTAGTCTATACGTGGAATTTTCATCTTTTAGGATTTATATTTGCAAAAATACACTTTTTTATGTGAATCGGCAATTCCTCTCAACCTTTTTCTGTCTTTTTCAGGAATCGGCGAAGGAATAACATGCCGGCGGTGGTCAATCCTAATGGAAAACCATACCATATGCCTGTAGCTCCCATACCGCATGGAAAGGCAAGCACATAACTGGCTGGTACCGATACAACCAAATATGCAAAGAAGGCATACCACATCAGTGACTTAACATCCTCTATGGCACGAAGGCTGTTGGCATAAATCACTTGGGTGGAATCACCAAATTGATAGAGCACTAACGGAACCAATAGGCCAAGGCAAATGCCGACAACATCGTCACTCGTTGTGAAACAACGGCAAAGAGGACCGAAAAAAAATACTATCAAAGTGGTCAGAGCCAAGGCCGACACAAGAGACATCTTATATGCGGTGGCTGAAATGCGGCGTAGTTCGTCTGCTTTACCAGCTCCGCGGAAATGGCTCAGACGAACGGCTGCTGCTGCACCTATGCCGTAATAAAACATGAAGCAGAGAGAACCTATTGTACACATCACCTGATGAGAAGCAAGGGCGGCTGCACCTATCCAGCCCATCATCACTCCTGTTATGTTGAACGAAGCGGCTTCGAGAGATAGCTGTAGACTCACCGGAAGGCCAACGCGGGTGAGATGAAGCACACCCTTCCGGGTCATCTTCATACTGAAACCATGGCGAAACTGACGAAAACGGTTGTTGTAGGCAACAAACAGCGAGATGAGAACAAACATCAGAAAACGTGAAAAGAATGTGGCATAGCCAGCACCGTTTAAACCAATCGCTTCAACGCTGACATCTGAAAAAGGAATATGGAATCCGTATATCAAGAGATAATTCAACACAATGTTTGATATATTGCCTGTCAGCATTATCCACATCGGACTCTTTGTGTCGCCTGTGCCTTCTGTGAATTGTTTCAAACTGTTAAATGCAGATACAAAAGGTAGTGAAAACAGAATTATCAGATAGTAAGGACGGATTAAAGGCATCAACTCTGCAGGTTGGCCCAAATAATCCAAATTCAGGTAGAGAATATATAAGGCCAACATAATCAACAGGCAGACAGAAAGGTTCGAAAACAAACTCTCCTTGCAAGTACGGCCGCATTTGTCGTAGGATTTCCTACCGTAGTATGAACCTACTATAGGAGTGGTGCTGTAGGAAAAACCCAATAGAAAGAATATAATAAGATTAAACACGTTGTTAACAAATCCTGCTGCCGACAATTCGGGGGTGCCGTATTGGCCTACCATTATCGTGTCGGCAAAGCCCTGAGCTATCGTACCCAACTGACCTATTACCAGCGGAATGCCCAACTTCACCAATGGACCTAAATGTGATATCTTATCGTCATTCATTTCACAAACAATTCCTAATTCCTCATTCTTAATTCCTCATTCCTAATTTTTCATTGCCCTTTCTCATCAAGATAAGAATCCTTAAAACCAAGAAAATAAAGCACTCCGTCAATACCGATTGTGTTGATGGATTGCTGAGCGTTGGCCACCACACGTGGCTTGGCATGAAATGCAATGCCAAGACCCGATTGCGACAACATAGGCAAATCATTTGCACCGTCGCCAACGGCTATCGTCTGAGCGATGTCTACTTTCTCAACCTGAGCTATCAGTTTCAGAAGTTCTGCTTTGCGCTTGCCGTCTACAATCTCGCCTAAATAAAGGCCGGTCAACTTGCCGTTCTCGTCTATCTCTAATTCATTGGCATAAACGTAATCGATGCCGTAACGGTCCTGAAGATACTTCCCGAAATATGTGAAACCGCCGGAAAGAATGGCTATCTTGTAGCCGTATTTCTTCAACACATACATCAAACGGTCTACACCCTCCGTAATCGGCAAGTTCTCGGCTATCTCACGCATCACGCTGGCATCCAATCCCTTTAATAGCGACACACGCTCTGTGAAACTTTCCTTGAAATCTATCTCACCACGCATAGCACGAGATGTAATCTCTTTCACTTTATCACCCACACCGGCACGCAACGCTAATTCGTCGATTACCTCTGTCTGAATCAACGTCGAATCCATATCGAAGCAAATCAAACGCCGCATACGACGGTACATGTTGTCCTGCTGGAAGGAAAAATCCATACCCATCGTCGTCGACAACTGCATCAACTCGCCCTGCATCGCTTCACGGTTCTTTGGCGTACCACGAACGGAGAATTCTATGCATGCACGCGATTTGCTGTTCTTCTGAGGATGCTTAACCGACTGACGGCCTGTCAATCTACGGATTGAGTCGATGTTCAAACCATGTTCGCTAATCACCCTCGTGGCGGCTTCTATCTGACTCGCCGATAAATGACGACCCAGAAGGGTAAGAATATAACGGTTTTTGCCTTGTCGGCCAACCCAGTTCTCATATTCCTCATCGGATACAGGAGCAAAACCGATATTTACATGTAGTTCGGTCGCTTTGAAAAGCAATTCTTTCATCACCTGACCTGAATGAAGCTCATCGATACGGATTAGGATGCCCAATGAGAGGGTGCTGTGGATGTCGGCCTGACCGATATCCAGAATCTGTGTGTCGTAATGCGATAAGATGCCCATGATGGAGGCTGTCAGACCAGGACGGTCCTCACCTGTGATTCTTATCAATATCTGTTCCTTGTTTTCTGTATCCATGGATTAGTGAGTTTGATGATGTCTGAAATCTAAGTGCTATGGATTGAAATCTCGTTTTTAAATATTCTAAAACCTGCTGCTCTATTATATAATAAACTAAATCGTAAACCCCTTAACTCGTATACTGAATATAATTATCGCGCAGCGAATTCTTAAAATTCCTCATTCCTCATTCCTCATTCCTCATTTTAAAAAAAACTCCTCTTCTTGTCTATGCTTTCTCCGCCATCTCAAGCAGAATATGCACTATGCGGTCAGCGCTACGACCGTCCCAACGCTCTGGCAAACTGCCTTCCTTCCATTGGCCGTTAACCATCAGCGAGAGATGCTCGTTCAGACTGTCGATGTCACCGCCTACCAGCACATTAGTACCGGTCATAACTGTCTCTATATGTTCTGTATAATCGTTCAACGTGATGCATGGCACACCGTTGAAAGTGGCTTCCTCTGCTACATTGCCAGAGTCGGTCACCACACCGCAAGCGTGCTCGGTGAGCCAGCCGAAACCAAGATAGTCTATAGGGTCTACAATGTGGAATTTGGAATAACTGGATTGAAGTACAGATTCCACAGCTTCCTTAGCAAGATTGCGAAGTGGAGCAACAACAGGCATGCTTTCTGATGCCTTGCATAGGCTTGAGATCATCTTGAGCAATCCTTCCTTGTCGTTTATCAACACCTTACGGTTCAGTGTGAACACTATGTATTTCTTCTCTTCCAAACCGAGACGGTCGAAAATCTCAGGTTTGTGAAACTTGTCATGATTGGCGCATAAAGTGTCTATTAATATATTGCCAACCATATATGTCTTCGATAAGTCGGCACCCTCACGGTTTATGTTGCTGTCACTATTGGCACCGGCGGTAAAAAGCAGATCCGACAAGCCGTCAATAACCAGGCGGTTGATCTCCTTTGGCATGTTGATGTCGAACGAACGGGTGCCGGCAACCAGATGAGCCAAACGTATGCCTTTCTTCTTGGCGGTAATGGCTGCTGACATCGTGGATGTGAGGTCATCAACTACCACAACCACATCGGTCGGATATTCGTCCAGATATTCGTCGAATTTCTGCATCACATTGTTGGCCAACACATTCAGACTGTTCGACTCTGCTTCGAGATAGATGTCAGGACGGCGAATCCCTAAACTCGCAAACAGAGAATCCTCTATCGTGGTGTCATTAACATTGCCTGCATATACCAGACTGTAGTCTATGTCACGCCCATGGCTGCGAGCACGCTCCACGGCCTTTACCAATGGAGCCACCTTTATGAAATTTGGACGAGCACCGCATACTATGCATATTTTCATGATGTATATTTATTTTAATTCAGTTCTTTTCATTAATTCTACATTCTTCTCTATCTTCGAAACATCCGCAAAGCCTCTCAAATTTCAACTCTCAACTAAAAATCTTCGCTACATGGCAATAATTCCTAATTCCTCATTCCTAATTCCTAATTAATTATAAAAAACATCACCACCACCTCGTCTTCTTGTTCAGTGGCTTGGCTTTAGGAGAACGGCTGAGAGTGATGCCTATGTCTGATATACCAGGCAACACTGCGTCCTTCATGTTGTGATAGATTATAATCTTATAACGCGTATTGCCTTTAAGATGGATGGTTCCGCAGTCAACGCTCGATTCTATAAACATCATGCCATCTCCGTTTTTCTTGTCCTTGCCGTTGAAAAGCACGAAGTCTATCGTGCGAGTAACACGGCTAAGTGCTTCGTTGATGCTGTCGGCTATATAGGCCTTGCGTATACGCTCCAGAGAATCGCGTTCGTGTGCTGACAAACGGTTCAGAGAGTCGCGATGGAGTGAGTCAAGTCGGAGTGAATCCCTCTGTGCTGCAAGGGTGGCTGAGTCTGTAGGCTCTTTCGCTGCGGATTGGGCTTTAGCCAAAGAGTCTTTTTTAAGCGAATCCATGCGCTCCGCTCGAAGAAGTGAATCACGGTTGGCTCGAAGAAGTGAATCGCGCTCGGCCTCCTTCATCGCTATATTACGCTCGGCTCGTTCCTTCTCGGCGGTCAACGAGTCCTCAAGCATAATCAACGAGTCTATCACCACATCGTTCTGATGAAGTGGAATACTGTTTATGATGTCAGTTGTGTCTTGCTCGGCCAGAAATCCGTAAATCTGAAGGTTCTGATAAGGATATCGGTTTGTGTAGCGGATGGATATGGATATGTCAAGATCGGCACCGGCGTCTACCAGAGGCAAGTCGAACACCACGGTGTCGCTCTTCGACCAGCCGTCATCGTTTATAGCTTTGTAAGTGCTGAATATCACAGTTGATGAGGAGTCCACATGTATCAGGTTGCTTCCGTTGCCGAAATCCGACAGACAACCGTTGCATGATGTCCAAAGAACAAGATGCAATAACATCACTGCTGATACTATGAATATATTCCGCCTCAATGCTTCAATGGAATTTTGAATCAGTCAATTATGAATTTGTGCTGTTCCTCACCGTGTTAGGTTTGTTCCTGTTGCCCTTGGGTTTGTTCTGGGGCTTTTTGGCGTCATAGTTCATGTTCTGTCTTTTATGGCCTTGACGCTGTTGACGGTTGTCAGGTGCCTTTGGTTCACTTGAACGTTGACCACGCTCTCTGCCCTCAAGACGCTCTTGATATGGTGCGGAATTAGGGGAATTGACATTTCCTCCCTTGCGCTTTTTCTTCTTCGTCTTGTCGAAACGTGTGATATTGTCCTGGTCAAGCAGGTCCTTCGATTCAATCACTATAGGAGAGCCGTCCTCAGTCAGGGCTTCGGGCTTCTTGCCTGCACGGTTCATCTCGATAATCTCGAAAGCACGACGGGCACTGATTGTATGCTCATTTGCCAATATGTGCTTGTCGGTAGAGTAGGTGATAGTGTGAGAGAGTATGTCGGCCTTGAAAAAGTAATATTCGTTGTCCTGAGTCTGAAGGCTAATCTCCCTCGATGGCAACCCTCTCAGAGATTCCACGTATTGGTCAACCTCATAGTTCAGACAACATTTCAATTTGGCACACTGACCGGCAAGTTTCTGAGGGTTGAGCGACAAGTCCTGGAATCGGGCTGCACTTGTCGACACACTCACAAAACTGGTAATCCAAGTGGCGCAGCACAGCTCACGACCGCAGGGGCCGATTCCGCCAATGCGGCCAGCCTCCTGACGAGCACCTATCTGCTTCATCTCTATCCTTACACGAAAACGCTCTGCCAACACCTTGATAAGCTGACGGAAATCAACACGCTCGTCGGCTATGTAGTAGAATATTGCTTTATTGCCGTCACCCTGATATTCCACATCGCCTATCTTCATCTGAAGACCAAGGTCCTTGGCTATCTGACGGGATTCTATCATCGTCTCATGCTCATGGGCCTTCGACTCGCGGTATTTGTCCATATCTACGTTACGGGCCTTGCGGTAGATTCGCTTGAATTCCGTGTCGGGCTTCAGGTTCGCTTTCTTCATCTGAAGAGGAACCAACCGACCAGTCATCGTAACAGTACCTATGTCGTGACCAGGGTTCGCCTCAACGGCAACAATATCGCCCTTAACCAAATCCAAGTGATTGCTGTTGATATAATAACCTTTGCGAGGGGCCTTGAACTCCACCTCAACCATCTCGAACGAATCGGGATTGTCAGGCAAATCAGCAAGCCAGTCATAACTGTTCAGCTTGTCGGGGTGGGGATTGCAACTCCGCATGCATATACCCGATTTTCCTCGGTTACAATTCGAAAAATTCTCCTTCATCGGACGAAGGTCTATATTCTCATCTTTATTCATATATTATTTTGTTCTTGTAGTCAAAAATCTTAAATCGTAAATACTTTAACTCGTCTACTGAAATCACAAACAACTGGTCTATTCGTCAACTCGTCTACTGGTTTACTTATCTGTTCTTAATCAACACTATCATTTTTAATGAGAAATCAAACATCACGATCTTTGCGTTGGCATTCTGGCCTATGTCGCGATCGCAAAGCGACAATTCGTTCATTATGCCAATCACGTTGTTCTCATTTATAAAAGGAGCGAATTTCACTGCAAATTCAGATTCTGCACCACTCATGTAATTCAACTCCGGACGGTGAAAATTATATATGAAATTCTCGCGAATCATGTGCTGGCAATAAGCAAGGAAACGGCGGATACGCTCACGTCCCAGTTTCGACACTTCCTCGCTCCACATACGCATCTCCTTCACCTTGCGCATATACGATAAACGCATCAGCCTTACAAATAACTCGAAGTAGGTCTCGTTGTCGCTGTTGTCGTTGATGGTTTTCATAGCTGCAGCCATGTCGCCGTGTGAGGTGTGGGCTATTTCCTTGGCCATTGCAGGAAGAATTTTGTTGCGCTCTTCAAGAGCGGTGGCGATTTCCTTCTCCGACAGAGGTGGTACAACTATCGTCTGAACACGGCTGCGGATTGTCTGAAGCAACTGGTCGGGATGAACACTCACAAGGATGAAATATGTGTGGGCGGGAGGCTCCTCAAGAAGTTTCAGCATCTTGTTGGCACATGATATGTGCATCTTCTCTGGAAGCCATATCACGCAAACCTTATTGCCGCCCTGACTCGCCACAAGCGACAACTTACGGAAGATGGCATCGCTCTCCGATTCGTAAATCGTCAGCTGCTGGTTCTCTGCGCCTATCGATTCCATCCAGTCGCTGTAGGAGAAATATGGGCTTTGCATCAGCAGTTCGCGCCATTCGCTTATGTAGTCATCACAATAGGTGGGCTTGTCTGCGCTGCTGTTTTTCTTCTTATATATGGGAAACATGAAATGGAGATCTGGATGCTGGAGTTTGCTCGACATCAAGCACGACTTGCATTTGCCGCACATGTCGTGAACTGCCTCTGGCACTGGCTCATCAACTGGTGAATTTGACAGAGCAGGGTCATCGCCAAACATATCGCTGCCGAACATGTCGTTCGAACCGCCAAATATGTCGCCACCACCAAACATGTCGGATGGTTGAACAGCCCCATGGCCTTGACCCTGACATAGCAGACGTTGGGCAAATGAAATGGCCAATGGCATGATGCCGCTGCCTTCGAGACCGCAGAGCATCAGGGCATGGGGAACCTTCTCCTGGTCCAACATGTCGAACAATCGATGCTTAGCATCCTCCTGACCTATTATCTCGCTGAAATTCATTGCTATTTCTCTGTATTACTTAGTTGTCAGAACACTCCCTCAGCTATCTTGCGAATGCTGTCAACTGCCGACATCGTGTAGAAATGTATGCTGGGAACACCATGCGATATCAGCTCCTTACACTGGCTCATGCCCCATTCAATGCCTAACGACTTCACATCATCGTCGCTCTTGCATTTCGTCGCAGCTTCCGACAACTCTGTGGGGATGTCAAGATGGAAAGTCTTCGGTACAACAGTAACCTGACTTAACTTCGTCATGGGCTTCAAGGCGGGTATTAATGGTATTGTCACGCCCATTTCACGAGCCTTCTCAACAAAGGCAAAATATTTGCTGTTGTCGAAAAACATTTGGCATATTGCATATTTAGCTCCTAAATCCTGCTTTTTCTTCAGGTATTTGATGTCGGTCTCCAAGTTCGGCGACTCCTCATGCTTCTCAGGATAACATGCCACACCATAGCTGAACGGAACTCCCTTGCACTTGATTTCACTGCCGTCGATGAAATAGCCTTCGTTGAAGCGGTTAATCTGTTTAAGCAGGTCTGTCGTGTGGCTGTGACCGCCACGCATGGCCTGAAAACGGGGCTCGTCCTTCGCCTTGTCGCCACGGAGTGCCAGAATCTCGGAAATACCCAAAAACTGAAGGTCTAAAAGCATATATTCCGTGTCTTCTTTCGTAAAACCGCTGCAAACCACATGCGGAATCACCTTTATGTCGTATTTCTGCATAATAGCACTCGCCACGGCTATCGTGCCGGGACGACGACGAAGGCGCTTGCGAAGGTAACTGCCGTCTGGCTGCTCGTCATAAACGTATTCGCTGCGGTGAGTCGTTATGTTTATATAGCGGGGATTGAATTCCTTCAACGTGTCTATCGTTCGAAACAGGTTGTCCGTTCCAGCCCCCTTTAATGGGGGCAACACCTCAAACGAAAAGCCTGTACTTGATGTCTTTCTACTATTTTCCATCTTCTCTTTTGTACTTCGATATGCCATGGATTTTCACCATGCCTCTGTTTATACACTTTAAACTGCAAAGTTAACAAAAAATGGCTAAAACTCCAAATATAAAAACATATGAAAAAGAGACTAATAGCTCATTTTGCAGGCTGAAACCATTCATAAAGTACAATATACACAAGTGTTTAGAGAAATCAAGCTAACTTGAGTGGTAAATTGACGTTTAAAAATGCTCAATAGATCATTTTGCGGGCTGGAAGAGGTCTGGACCTCCGATAGTCACTAACTTTGCATCCATTAAAGGTATCATAAAAGCAAGGTTAGTATGTTCAAAATGAGATTTCTTTTATGCGGCAATACGCATACGAAAAAGAATGGTGTACGCAATGGTGTGCAGTTGTATAAATGCCAGGAATGTGGCTACCAGTCCCGTGCGTGTGTGGAGGTCAGTGATGATGAGCTCTGGACTGCCTATCAGCAAGAGATGCAGACAATCAGGGAACTTTTGGAACGCTTTGGAAAGAGTATATTTAACATCAAACGCGAATGGGTTTAGTCGCCTTTGTCCGGTGTGGGTTTCGTACATATGGACGTGACCTATTGTGGGTGCAACTTCGGTGTGCTGCTGGCGCTGGACAACCGGACAGACAGACTTCTATACATGGCTTTCGTGAAGAGTGAAACGCTGAAGGGCTACGAGGATGCCGTCAGCAGCATAAAGCATCCGCGGGCTGATCATTGACGGCAAGCAGAGCTTGTTCAAAACGTTTTAAGACTATACTATACAGATGTGCCAGATTCACATGAGGCATATTGTAAGAAGGTGTCTAACACAGAATCTTAAGATGGATGCATGCAGGGAGTTGAAGGACTATGTTAACGGGTTTCACAAGGCTGTCGGAGCCATTCCAGAAAAGATTACCAGGAATGGCAGGAGAGGTGGAAGAACACGATAGCCCACAAAAGTCTTAACAAGGACGGGAATATGCACTATACTCATCAGCGGTTGAGACTGGCTATAAACAACCTGAACAACCAAATCGGGCTAACTATGCAGAACTGCAAGCTGTTCATTTATGCATTAGTTTTATACAAATTTGGGGTGGTAAATACAAAAAGTAAAAGTATGCGGATTATATTTTATGATTGATATGTAACAAAAGTAACACTACACCACAAATGATTAAATCTATTATTATAAACCATAAAAGAAAGGTAGAACATGACTTTTCATTTACTGTATATAACCTACCACTATAGTGTTGTGGTATTGCTCCATTAATAACTTCATTTGCTTTTTCTTTTCTTCTTTGCCATTTGGATTGTTTTAGTTTATTCTCTAATTCTGTTATTCTACCACTTAGCTCATACATTCTAATAAATTTAGGGTCTAATCGCCTAATTCCATAAAGTTTAAATCTGTTTTTAGAATATAAATCTAATTGGAATTTTAATAAGTCTGCATTCTCTTCAAAATATGATTGAAGTAGAGAATGTTCTTCTTTGATTTTTTCTAATTCTCGCTTATATTGTTCATTTTCTTGTTCGTATGTCATAATAAACCATTAATTGAATATTTTGATAATAACAATGAAGCAAATATAAATATTAATCTTACATTATTAAGTTGGGCTTTTTCTTTTCAAAAATGGAGAATATAAATCAGCTTTGATCAGCATAAAAGTGGTTCTCATTATCGAGTATGTCGAATCCAAGGAAGAAGGCTGTTTCTTCGTCTCCATAATCTTGGTACCAATTCTCAGATAAACCCAGTTGTTTGCCCCATTCGGTAAGTGAATTCCTGATTTCATCAGCATATCCGTCGCCGACCATATATAAAGGACAATTAGTTTGCTCCATTACTCCGAGGGCAAAGAATATTTTTTCAAAGTTCATCCTTTTTACGGCATTTTTAGATGCTGCCTCATAGTCATTCATGTCCACATCTTCTATTTTAAACAGCGAATAGCCTTTTTCGTTAAGCTCTTTCTTGTCTTTATTTAATAATGATAGTATTTTTTCAAATCTCATAGCATCTGTTATGTCGAGAGTTACGATGGAATTTAGGGCATTAGTGTTTCCAAAATCCTTAAAAAAGTGCTCTTTATCAAGAACGTCCTTTATATTTGTTTTTAGAACGTATTTCATAATCTTCAGATTTTTGTTGTTATAAGCAAAGATATGGTAAAATACATTAACTAACAACCGACTAAAGATAGAGTTTTTCTCAATATTCTATTTTTATTTAAAAAAATCATTCATTGCCTTCATCATTTGAAAAAATATTATAAGATTCATAGTTGTTTGAAAATGACAAGGCATATTCTCTTTCTCCAAATTCATTTGATTTATTAATTCTCTCTACACAAACACTATCAATTCCAAATTTATCTAAGTCTGCTCTTTTTAATAATTGCCCTGGTTGTATATGCATAACTTTTCTTAGTATCCAATGACCTAAATCCTTGTTGGGATTAGACATAAGACCTTTATTCCCATCTTGACACATCTTTGCAGACAATATTTTTCCATCAGGAAGATGCAATTTAAATGTTTCGATTTTATCAGGAAAGAAATCAGGAAAATTTGCATGAATATATTTTGGAACAGGTATATAAACTTCGTCTTCATGACGAGCACGTCCGTTAGCATTCCACTGATTCAATCCGGATTTCTCAGGAATCTCCCCCTTGTATTTTTTCTGAGTAGAATATAGTGGTAGAATAACATAATCCACTCCCCTTATCCTTTTTTTTGAACAATGTATATTGTTTTGTTCATTAGAAAAAAATCTTTCAAGTAGAGCTAATGGTTCATCAATTATTTGAACTTCTACATCTATGAATCCATTATTAGGTACTATAAATCGTTTTTGTAGAACACTTTTGCTTTTATTGAAGAAATATTCATTCTTATCGTCATGAAATATAATTGAAGTTTGGTCGTCTTTTTCTACTACTATTTGATCTATATTTACTTCTTCGTATGGACAGTTAAATACGCGTAGTAATCCCTCTTTTCTTCCAACAATGTGATACTGAGTTTCAGAAACGTTATAGGTTTCGTTAGCAAATCTCATCCTTTCGTTTCTAAACAAAGCTATTTTTCTGGCCAATTCTATATTTTGCAATCCTTCCAGTTCTTTTTTTAATTTATTAAATTCAGCTATTTTTTCAACAGATTGATTGTTTTTGCTTAGAATGAAAGTTTTAATTCCAATACCGATATTAAAAATTCTGGCATCGTATGCAGTACATGAACGAGCGTCATTTAATGCTTTGTAATACCTACAAAAAAGGTTTTCAGTTAGTCGGTAATCCAAATATGGAACTTCACTGTCTGAAAATAATTTGCTTAATTGAGCCATTAAGCCCAATATTTCAAAATACTTATTATTATGGCACCATCCATTTAGGAATTCGGCAAGATTGTTGAAATTATATTCTTGCATACTTTATAAATTAAAGGGACAACAACTGAATTACCTGCTTGTTTGTATTTAGCTGAATCAGCAATAGTATTAGGAAAAGAATATTTTAAGGGAAACCCTTGGAAATTCAGACATTCTTTGGGTGACAATTTTCTAATACCTTTATCGGTGAGAATCAGCGGTACATTATGTCCACCTGTTCCCATATTTGCGGTAAGTGTCGGGCAGACATTACTTTTGTTTTCTCTTACATATTGTCTTCTCCATTGATAAATAGTATCTTTTGATGTTATTCCGGCTCGTAATTCTTCGATATGCCCCATGTTATCTCCATAAAAGAGCTTTTGATTATTTTCTTTATAATCAATGCAATCATGAATTGACCTCTTTAGTTTCTCTTTGTCAGGAAATTTAAAATCAGAATGATTTGGAATTTGACATGGATCAAAACAAACAATAAATATCCTTTCACGATTTTGTGGTATATTAGCATATTCCATAGCATTCATAACTTTGTGGTATACTACATATCCTAATTCTTCTAATGTGTTTTTTATTACTTCAAAGGTTTTGCCTCCATCATGGGTATATAAATTTTTCACATTTTCCAGATAAACAGCTTTAGGCCTTTTTCTCCTAATAATTTCGGCAACGTCAAAAAACAATGTGCCTCTAGTATCTTCAAATCCTTTTCTATAACCAGCTATTGAAAATGCCTGGCATGGGAATCCTGCACATAATACATCAAAATCATTTGGAATCATTTGTTTGTTGGATTCTTTTGTTATATCACCAAATGGAACTTCTCCAAAATTATGATAATATGTTTTTTGTGCATTTTCATCCCATTCTGAAGAGTACACACACTCACCTCCACATTTTTGCATTGCAATTCTGAATCCCCCAATTCCAGCAAATAAATCAATAAAGGTAAAACTTGGATTTTCAATTGGTTTAAAAGGAGCCTTAATTAAATAAGAAAAAAGATAGGCAAATTGTTGGGGTTCACTTACGGTTTCTTTTTTATTAATCGATTTCTTGTTGTTAAGAACAGAATTCCAAATTTCTAATATCTTTTCTGCTGTTACACTAAATGTTTTGGCATATTTATCTTTATTAATTAAATTTAAATAATGAGATACAATAGATGCTTGGTCATTGAATGATATAATGTCACCAGATTCGGTTAGAACTGAAGAATTTTGAAGTGCTTCAGCTTTTTCTTTATTGAGTTTATTAAAATTGAGCATGTTAAAATCCTTAAGACTGATTCTTGTTTGAATATTTTATTCTTTAATTGTTGAATTATGTATGTGTGCTGAATTATATATATGTGATTATAATGTTTAGAATAAAAAGCCGATTTTTTTGAGCATATTTGCATTAAATATTCGTAGATATCAATATTATTATCAGTGAATTTAAATGCTTTATTCATAAGATTTTCTAAAATACAACATTCTTCTTCAGAGAAAAAATAAAGGCCATTTTTATTTACATATGTATAATTGGGTCATCAGGATGAAAACTCCAACCTGTCTGATTTATATAAGAAAGGAATTGGCTTAAATTGCTTTCTGAAGTTATCTCGCTATGTACATACATAATATCATTATTTTGTGAAATACAAAATTACAAAAAAGATTTTATATAATGTCAATAATTGTCAGAAAGTTCAAATGTTATTCTTAAAATATCCACCAAAATATCCACTAATCTGTTTCACATGATTTTATAGGGGCATATTTGTCTGGAATCTGTGGAATTCAATTGTTGGAAGTGTTTACAAGTTTTTGCAAAAAAATGCTTTGCTTATGCTGTTTAATTAAATATCATAAAAAATTTAGTAGAATGACATGAAATTCGGTAGAAAATTGTATTTTTGTATAAATAAAAAAAACTATATGAAAAAGATATTATTATTTTTCTTTTGTGTGTTATTTAGTTTGACTATGCAAGCACAAAAGGTCTTGGGAGTTGAATTTGGATCCACAATTGAGGAGGTAAATCTATTATTAAAAGTAGATTTGGTGAACTAAAAATAGAGGAGGATAATTGTTTATTAAAAATATACGATTTAACTCTTGATGATGTCTGTTTTGAGGAGGTTTCATTCCTTTTTTTATCAGATTCCCTTTGTCATTTAACTAATGTAAATTTAGAAACAGGGTTTCCTGTTGCTCAATATGACAAAGCATGGGATATGTATAGAAAACTGAAAAAATGTTTAGAAGACAAGTACGGTATAACAGAATATGAAGGACATCAAGCAATTTCTGGAAATATGATTGGGTTTGGAAATAGCCCATTTATAAAAATAATCCCGTTAGTATATTTGAATTTTCACACATTTACAAATAACGAAAGAATAACAAAGTTTTATGTAACATTAAATTATTATTGTGGATATGCGAGCAGTCAGCTTTTTGGGAACCTTTAAATATGTTGTTTTGTGTTAATATAAGTTCGGAATAAGAAAATTAAAAAACAATCCTAAATACCTCTTTTTGTATAGTAAATAAAGTGCTTGAAATCAAGATGTTTAATAATTAAGATCCGCATGAGCCATCAACTCATGCGGATCTGTTTCTGCTTATATCATCCTGTCACTTTTACTATTTTATTAAATATTTTTTGCCGTTAATGATATATATGCCTCGTGGAAGGCCTTCCATATTTTCTCCTGACTTGCGGAGCAACTGACCGCCTATGCTGTAAATCTCACCGCTTATCAATCCGCTGTTCGAAACATCTATTATTCCCGTGGCATCGCCGTTGATTATTCTTACATTAAAGGATTTTGCGGAATTTGAGGACTCTCCGTGGAAGTAGGCTCTGAAAGCGGGTATGGTCAAACCGGTACTTGAATTGCCTTTCCAGAATTTGTTCTGGGCTATGTAATAAATCGTTCCGTCTAAAGATGATTCAGGAAGGGTGGTGGAACTGTAGACCCCTTCAAGCCACCATCCGGCATAATCTGCTCCACTTCTGCCTTGGACATCTGTTGTCTTGAGGGTCATACCCGAACCTCTTGCAGTCACCATTTCTGCATTCTCATGTTTTTTGTAGAATACTACTGGGGTGTTGCCCTCAACAACATCGGCTTCAGCAAAATTCATCCAGCTGCTCTCGCCATTTGTAACGCTTTGAAGAACATAATATTGGATATCATCATCCGATTCCACTGGGAACGGCAAAATCAGGGTGCCCCATTGACTTTCTGACGACATACTGCGGCTGTAACTACCGGAAACAGTGTTGAAGCCGGTCTTGGTTATCGACAATGGAATGCCGTCTGTCACTACCATACGTTGACATTCGCCATCTACTACAACATTCACTTGATTGGTGGAAAATTGAGTGTTTGTCGCACCGTAGATTATCTGGTTCTTGTTCTCCGGATAGAGCCGCACATCCCTTGCATTTCCATATTCATCTATTGATGAACTGATGGTATAGTCCACCTCGGCATCGTTACGATGAATCCAAAAATAGTCTTGACGAAGATAACTGGCGTCGGTCTCTTCTGCGGCTGCCTGACCGCTTATAAACTCTACCTTCACATTCCTCATCTGGAAATAATGACCCACGGAGCGGATGCCAATCGTCATCTGATGATTCGTCACCTCAACCGCACAACTGTAGGTGTCGAACTCACGCGACGAGCCTGTGTTCAGTGTGTGAACCTGTTCGCTGGCTCCGACACGGCTCCCTATGGCGAAGGCTACTAGGTTGGCGGCCTCATCAAAATTCTCTGTGCCTAAATCCACACTGAAACGGTAGGTGCCGTTAGGCAAATCGCTAATCACTTGGTTGATTTCAACATCATTGATGGTCTGTGACCAGAAATTGAACACCTGACTCCCATCTTGCTCTCGGGTCCAAATGTCTGATCTGCCTTGAATGCTGAGAATAGGTGTGTTCCAACCGTAAGGAGCGGAATTCACTATCGTGCTGTTATTTAAGTCGTGGTTAAATACCATCTGACTGGCATTCTGAGAGGAATTGGATATGTCACGCCCGTTGTTGAGAATGCTGATGGCGGTGGAAATCTCGGATTCTGTTTTGAACGACAGCTCGGAGTCGCTCCATGCGTAGTCTGCCAATGCGGCTTGTGCTGCTCCATAATAGCCGGATTCATTGGAAGACGCCGCTGCACGGCACTGACGCAGTGCACGGTGATAGGCGTCTTCATCATTATTGCCATAATAGTATAGCACGGTGTTGTCCCAGGCTACCCAGTTGGCATTGGTGCCACTCAGACGGATGCCCAAATCGTATGTGCCTGCTTCCAGAGTGGCTGTCACACTGAATTTCTCAGGAAAACCATCGGATGTGGAACAACTCGTGGACGATTCACCGAGAAACAGGTCGACTCCGATTGTGGTTGCAAGACTGTTGTTTTGGTTTACGGCATTCACTGGTGCCTCGAATTTGTATTCTCCTTTTGCCAAACTCACAGATTGGTATAGACTCTGGTCTGGCAACGAACCGTTATTCGCATTCACCCAACATTCTATGTAGTCCAGATTGAAGTGGTTGCGAATGTTCCAATTGTTAATAGCCCAGTAGCCGTTTTCCGGTTTTGTGCCGCCGTAATCCTCTGTCCAGCCTGTTGTCGTGCCTTCCATGCGGGGATTCTGAAGGTTTAAACGGACTGGATAGTCGGATGAAGCCAAACTCAAATACTCGGATTCTGTACCGGCATACTCCAAAAACAAATTGTCGACGGCAAGCCAGTTGGCATTGGTGTCGCTATTTGAACGCAATCCATAAGTGAGGGTGTGGTCGCTTACTGTCACCTTCAACTTCAATACTACTGGAGTGGCATTAGCAGTGCTGACTGGAGTCGATTCATCGCCGGCAAAAAAAGTGATGCCGCTTACATTCACGCTCTGGTCGGATTGGTTTGTGGCTATAAATGAGCCGCCTATGTAGTAGGTGCCGTTTGGAAGCTCGCTGATTGTCTGCTCCAGGCTTGTCTCACCTATGCTGCCGCCGTTCACCCATTTCTCAAAGAAAGGAAAGTCTATCAACGCACCGCCATTGCTGTAAGGGGCACCACCGGCACTGGTGTTCAGACTGAAACCGCTGTTGCTCCATTCGCTGAAGTTCCATGTCGATAGCCATGGAGTATAGGCGTTGGTGATGTCATAACCGTTGTCGTCAACAACGTGGATGATGTAGGTCTGTTGGAATGTGCCCTCGGAAGAACTGAAAGTCAAGTCGTAGGTGCTGTCGGAAGTGATGTCTGAAATGGTCAGGCTGCTGCCTGTGCTGCCGTCGCTCCATAGATAACTCGGATTGGTGAAACCCTCCTGTACATTGGGACTCAGAACCACCATAGAACCTTTATTTACCGTTATTTCCGAAGTGTTGTCATATGTCTTCCCGTCTACAATTATTCGAGGCTCAATCATTATCACCTTGATATTGAACGTGATAGGGTTGTAGCGGCCGGCCTGGTCAACATATGCTCCGGTCACCTCACGGTCGCTTACAGCTGTCACAACGCGTGTCTGGCTGCTGACACCATTGTCCCACATGTATTCACCATATCCGCCTACACCATTTATACCTAACGTAACTTCTGTGCCGTAAAACACATTTATGTTCTTGATATCCACCACACTTATGCCGTCAACCTGGGCATAACCGCTCACTTCGGAAGGACTGCTGTCGCCCTGCACATATATTGTAAACACTTGCTCGCTTTTGACACCGTTGGCATTCGTGTATGTCACTCGATATACATAACTGCTGTTGGTGGTTATGGTGATGGATTTGCTTGTCGCGCCGGTATTCCATTCCCATTTGCCGGTGTCTTGCTCGCCGGAAGGAAGAAGAGGTGTGAGAGTCAAAACACTCCCTTTGGCCAAACCGGTGTTGGTGTTCACTACATACGTGTTCTGAAGACCGCCAAGTTCGTTGTGGTAAATCGTGGTGCCGTTATAGGTGATGGAAGGGCTCAGAAGGGTGGGACGGCTTGAGGCACTGGCAATACCGTCGTGAGTGCAGGTGAGTACGCTGTAACCCAAGTGGTCGTAGTCGCCGGAGGAACTGCCGGTGCCTCCGTCGTCTATGCCCATGTTGTTCAAACCAATCTCGCTGTAAGGCATCTCTATGCCCTTAATCCCTTCATAATGGCCTATAATGCGAGCCCAGTAAGCACGGACCTGACCACGGCTGCCATCGTTGTAGCCGGTCTGAACCCATGCGTTGTGCCAAGCAGTGCCACGGTCGGCATAACGGTAGTTCACCCAAGGCACATCATCCAAACCTCCGAAATTGTAGGCTGCAACCCCTTCTATTCCGGCTGCAAGGCGGTTGTCCATATAGCTGAAAAGGTCGTCACCCTGATTCCATGCGGTTTGGCATATGTCAACTGCCAAACCTAAGGCCATTGTGGTATGGCCCTGGTCACGGCCACTTTCCTGCATTTGGCCAAGCTTGCCGTATGGACCACGGGAATCGGTGCTTATATTCGGAACCAAGTTGCCAAGATATTCGGTCAGACCGTAATTGCCTACCTCTGTTCCGTTGCTCTCAGACCAATTGCCAACCTGGTCATATTTGTAATACGACAAACCTTGATTATACATATATACATCGTCCATCAAAACGCCCATGCTCACCACGGCCAGGGCATTGCATAAGCCCCAGTTGCTCCAGTAATGACCGGGACGCTGGCCGTTAACCTGACCAGGATTAAGCCATGTGTCATGACGACGCCGGAGGAAGTCTATGCATACTGGATACCACACACGCTTCATGTAAGCCTTGAAATACTCAAAGTCGTCCCGGCTCCAACCTTCATAATCACGTACAAGCTCGGCCGCCTGAGCCAATTCATAACCGTAAAGACCGCTTGCAAGCGACATGTTGCTGTTGCCGCTGACATATTTGTTGTTGTTTGCCCAGGCCATCAATATCCTCACGGCTGCGTCGGCATTGGCAATCGTGCCGCCTATCTTCCAACGTAATGCATTTTGGTAGGCCATGTGAGCGCCACGCGCGGCATTCAGATAGTTGTCGCCACTTCCGCTACGCCATACCGTCTCGGTTGGCCAAGTGGCTACGTCCGACTGAGAATAAGCGGAACTTAAGAGTACATTCCAGGCTTGGGTAACTTTCTCATTCCCTTCGGCCAACTGCTGACGGATACGCGCAAAATCGGCGTCTGTATGCAAACCGCCGGGATGACGGAAACCACGGTCAAGGTTATAGGCATTCGTCAGATTCGATGTGTCGAAACTTAACCCGGCACTGTGTGTCATATTGGTTTTTGCCGTAGTCAGCTGAAGCAACACCTTATCTATATAGATCTGGCTCGATGTGGTCGCCACACAGGCCTTGGCAATCGTCAGAGCATTACGCAAATCTTCTACCGAACCTGGCAGATAACTGCTCAAGTCGCCTGTCGACAGCAATGACTCAACATCGGATATCGCCGAGTTTAAAGCGCTCTTGTCACCATCACTGCCATGCTCGTATTGATATTGAAGGGTCTTGCGCTGTTGGGAAAGACTCGCCAATTCTGAATTGTCCAATGCGCGCGAATACAAGCGGAAATCGGCTATAAGCGCATTCTTCAGATAGTTGTCACCGCTGAACGGAGGACGACCGAGCCAGTTGTACGACGGACTCGAACTGCCGTAGTTTGTGCTGTTTAAAGGCATGTTGTCAACACTCCCCGCTTGACGGCCGTTGATGTAAAGAACGGCATTATTGCCATCTTGTACGTAGGCTACATGAACCCATTCGCCTTTCACACTCTGACTGCCAATCTCTATGCCGGTCTCATTGGTGTAGCCCCCTGTCGACGTGGCTACGCGCTGGGCATTCAGACGGTAAGCGCTATACTTGCCATCACTGGCGCCTGTGGCGGAGGAAGTGGAAAAACTCCATAGGAAATAGCCGTTGCCGTCCAACGATGCGCTTGAGTCTACAAGATAATACACGGATATGGAATAAGAGTCGGTTGAAGCAAAACTGCTCCCTGTGCCCGAACCCATGTCCAGATATCCGTTGTTTGTGCCGAGATTCAGCACCTTGTAGGTGCCCATCTGTTCTATCGTGGCATTATTCTTGAGCAAACCGGTATTGCCGTTGCCTGAATCATCGGTCACAGTGCTGCCGCTGCTCTCATTAAAACTGTAGTGAACTGATAAGCCGTCCGACGATTGGCCGCTCATCATCGACGGCATCATCAATGAGCAAAGAAGAAGTGATAGGGTAAGTGTTGATTTGGTTCTCATGTTATTTAGTTGTGTCTTATTTTTAACCGAGTTAGTCACATTATTTCGTCTTAATGACTAATTTGAGTCAATGCAAATTAAGTTGTTATTTGCAAATATAAGAAATAAATAACAATAAGCTGCCCCTTTTTGTTGCAATCTCTGTGTCTTTTTGTTGCAAAAAAAATGACTGTTAGCGGGTGGGAATGGTCAGAACCACCTTTTCTGTCTTCCCTTCATAGTAATATTTTGGGAAACTCACGTATATACGTTTGGTATACGATTCGGCATCAGCCGATGGACGGCTGTGATGAAGACTCACGTACGCCGTGAGTTTGCCGTCAGCGGCCGGCACTATACTGTCTTCGCAAAAACTGAAAAGGTGATTCCCGTTATCCGTAGTCTTATAGCCTATGAAAGCATTGATATAGCGGGCGCTTTCCCATTGGCTCAGCAAGTCTACAGGATCACTATCATGATTTTGATAACTGGAGTAAGGACGTGGAAGCGACGAAACCACGGTCGATATGCTGTAAATCTTGAACGATTCTTGGCTTCCAGAGTCGTCTATGCTGTAGGAGCAAAGACAGCGTAATGTCGTGTCAGCCACGTTGCTGCTTATCTTGCGGTCAGCGCTATATATTCGCCCGTCGTCAAGAACCACCTCACTCACGTTCTTGGCTCCGTCAATCCTTACTTCGGCCAATTCCGTGTGCATCGGTGGAAATCGGTAATCGTCGTCATCGCTACAACCCATCACCACAACAGAAACAAATAAATATGTCAACCAATTCCTAAGCAATTCTGTTCTTTAAAATAATTAAACCAATACCCACTACAACCAACTCATCAACTAAACCACAAACAACTCGCTAACTGAAATAATTAAATCGTAAAATATCCAAACAAAGCGCAAATCGTAAATAATTAAACCTACCCAAACCTAAATAAACCTATCTATACCTAAAAAAACAAATAATAAATGGTAAATAAGAAACAATTCCTCATTCCTCATTCCTAATTCCTAATTTCAAATAAAAGCCGTCCGCATGGAAACAATTCCTCATTCCTCATTCCTAATTTAAAAAAACACCTTCTCCCTGTTCAGCATCGGATTGGCATACATCTCATATATCTTGCTCCGAAGGAATGCGAAGTCGGCATTCGCTATGCTCACTTTCTTCAGCTGACCTTCCACATATGCCTCAAACTTTTCCTCGTCGGATTTGCTATAACGGTCGGAATAACGTTTCTCGCCGAGGTGCTTGTCTAAAGCCACGTAGTGAATGGCATAAGGCTCGTAGTTGTTGTAAATCTCTTGGTCGATATAAGATGCCACCGCCTTGAAATACTCGGTCTTTGGCATGTCGGAAGGAAGACTGTCAAGATAGTCGTTTATGCAACGCCCGGCTTTGTAGTGGATACGCCCTTTCTTGCCGAATATACCGGTCTTCATGTTGTCAAGGTCGTCCTGCTGACTCTTCTTGAAACCCTCTATATCGCGCTTCTGCTGCATTTCCGATGCCTTCAGATAGTCGCATGGGTCATATTCATATGATATCGACAGAGGAACGATGTTTAGCTCGCGCAGGTCGCCACCCATCGACATCATCTTCAACACGCTTTCCTGAGTATGGTCATTACCATCCTTCGCACGACCCTCACGCTGAGCTATCCACAGGTGCTCGTGCTTGTCGGTGACGGCGAAATGCATGTATCTCGACATCTTCAACGACGACATCAGCATCTCACGCATATTCAGAGAACGGTGAACTATAAAAGATTTGTTCACCCTCACCAAGTCTTTTATCCATGGACGGATCAGCAGATTGTCGCCAATTGCTATCTCAACTGTGTGAAAGCCATTGTTAACCAGGCTGTAATCCAAAAGAGCCGAATCCAGAACTATGTCGCGGTGGTTGCTTATGAACGTATAGTTTTTGTCTGAACTGAGAGATGTATAGTCGGCGGTCAGACCATCACTCTGCTGGCTAAGCAACTTGGTCAGAAAAGGATAGACCATCCGCTTCTGGAATTCTTCGTTGCTCTTGCAACTGTACATCAACTGCTCAAAGGCTTCAGAAGGGACATCTGAAAACAGGCCGCCTACTACATGGCGGAATTCCGCGTCAGACAACAGACCGCTGAACACCTCGGGCAACTCTTCGGGCATATAAGGACGTATGTCATCAAAATCGTGTATGTTCATAACATCAAAGTTTTTTGTTTATTGTTTCATTCCTCATTCCTAATATAAACCGTCCGCATGGCAAAACAATTCCCAATTCCTAATTCCTAATTCCTAATTCCTAATTAAATATTAATAACCTCGTTCAGAATGTCCTTCATCTCAAGACCTGCTGCTGCAGCCTGCTGAGGAATAAAAGAAGTAGGGGTCATGCCTGGAGTGCCATTTATCTCAAGCAATGTGATTACGTCCACCTCGCTGCCATCGTTGTTTTGTTTCTTGCTGATAAAGTAGTCAACACGGATAATACCCTTGGCGCCAAGTATGTCGTATATGTGAGAGGTCAAAGATTGAACTCTACGGGTCGTTTCATCGCTCAAACGGGCTGGAGTAATCTCCTCTACCTGGCCATTGTACTTTGCATCAAAGTCGAAATATTCATTATGGCTTACAACTTCTGTTATCGGAAGCACGTTTATGCTGCCGTCTTTCTTTCTATATACTCCGTTTGACACTTCCATACCTTCCAATAGAGACTCTATCAACACCTCGTCGCATTCTTCATGTGCTTTTTCTATAGCCGGCAATATGTCGGCCGCACTCTTGCATTTGCTCACACCAAAACTCGAACCGGCACCGTTCGGCTTAACAAAACATGGCAAACCGAGTTCGTTTGCTATCGACTGACCATCAACAGGCATTCCCTTGCGAACCAATATCGAATCGGCTATCTTCACTCCGAAACCTTTCAAGTATTGATTGAGAGAAAACTTGTTGAAGGTCAAGGCTGATACCAGAACGTTGCAAGTGGAGTAGGGGATACCCATCAACTCGAAATACCCCTGAAGGATGCCGTCTTCTCCGGGAGTGCCGTGAACGGTTATATAGGCAAAGTCGGGACGGATGGTCTTACCATGATCAACGAAGGTGAACGTGCCGCGGTCTACTTCTGTCATACTGCCGTCGGAAAGGTGGGCATGCCACACATCTTTATGAAGCTCAATAGTGTATACTGTGTATTTATCTTTATCCAACCATGAGGATATGCCGGATGCGGAACGCATCGACACTCCGTGTTCGGAGGAATCACCTCCGGCTACTACTGAAATAATCTTTTTTTCCATTATATCCTTATTTTTAAGTTTTGATTTTTAACTTGTCGCGTAGCGATACCCGCTCCGCCATTTTTCTATCAATTCCTGCATGTCGGGCGGTAGCTCGGAAGTGAAAAACATCTCCTTTCCGCTGCGGGGATGTACGAAACCGAGAGTCTTGGCGTGAAGAGCCTGGCGTGGACAAGTGGCAAAGCAATTCTCCACAAACTGGCGGTATTTCGAAAACTGAACGCCACGCAATATCTGGTTGCCGCCATAACGCTCGTCATTGAAGAGTGGATGGCCTATATGCTTCATGTGAGCGCGAATCTGATGAGTACGCCCGGTTTCCAACACACATTTCACCAGTGTCACATAAGCAAAGCGCTCCAACACACTGTAGTGGGTCACGGCATGCTTGCCTATGCCGCTGTCGGGTGGAAATACGGCCATCTGCATACGGTCGCGCGGATTACGCGCTATGTTACCGGTTATAGTGCCCTCGTCATCCTTCAACACGCCCCATACTAAGGCGTTGTATTCACGGCGAGTGCTTTTGTTGAAAAATTGAAGACCGAGATGGGTCTTCGCAAAGGCGGTCTTGGCAACCACCAGCAAACCCGACGTGTCCTTGTCGATGCGGTGTACCAAGCCTATCTCGGGGTTGTTGATGTCGAAGTCCTTCACGTCCTTCATGTGCCAAGCCAATGCGTTAAGCAGGGTGCCGTGCCAATTGCCGAAACCGGGATGAACCACCAATCCTGCCTGCTTGTTTACAACCAGCAAGTCCTCATCTTCATACAATATATCAAGGGGAATATCCTCTGCGGTAATCGTGGTCTCATAAAACGGACGGTCAAGCATCACCCGGATCACGTCGCCGGGCTTAACCTTGTAGCTGCGCTTGATCGGACGGTCGCCACACATTATGAAACCGGCGTCGGCGGCCTTCTGGATCCTGTTGCGGGATATACCTGATAAATGAACAATCAGAAACTTGTCCACACGGAGAAGTTTCTGGTTCTTGTCGGCCTCAACACGATAATGCTCGTATAAAGGGGATATCTCGTCTTCTTCTGTCTCTGTGTCCTTGTAGCGGGCAAGCAATTCTGGTGAAGAATCGGAATATGTCTCATTTAATGTGTCTGCCATCTATCGGGAGATAATGCATAGTTCTCAAATCTCTATGGACTTTACCGGATTATAATTCCACATTGAAATTGCCGTTGTCAACTACGCCGAAATCCACAGATGTGCTGTCCTGATCACCACCGCCTACTATCAAAGTCAGGGTGTCCTTGTTGTTAAGCATGTCACCACTGTTGATAACACGGCCCCTCTGCCTTATGCCCAAAAGCAAACCCTTCGGCTCGTTGTAAACAATCTCGGAAGGACTGCCTACGATGAAACCCAAGTCAGTCAACTGACGCGCACCAAGACGTTCCGATACATTACGAATCATGTCGGGAATGCGAACAGGGGGCTCGCCTGAGCGTTGGAGAGTCAAGTATATGGCACGGCCGCTCTTTACTATATTGCCAGCATGGGGACTCTGAGACAACACAATGCCGGGACGGCTCTTGTGCTTCGGATCGTAGATGGAGTCAAAAACCACACCCTTCAAATCTGCCTTGCGAAGCTTGGCCATCGCCTTCTCGCCGTCCATACTCATAACCTGAGGCACGCGGATCTTCTCACCGTGATGGGTGAAAATATCCAATGAATTATAGGCCGCATAAGGTATACCGGCTAATAATACCAATGCCAATAGTACATTAAGCCAAAACAAACAGCCGGAACGACCGCTGAAATAATTGCGTAAACCCATGTGTCTTGTTTGTTCTTTTATGGTTCAGGTAGTTCCTACCTATCAATTTTCTTAAATTCTTCTAGCCCAAAAATTATTCACGTGTTATACTCATCTTTCATTCTCTTAATATCTCGCAATCTGCTAAACTCCCAGTCTTCATTAACATTATCTTGCAAATTTACGAAATTAATGCCAAATGACAATCGTTTGCATTCATTTTTTTGACTAATATGAAATTTACAACCATTTAAAACCAAAATGACATCAAAAATTCTACTTCTGATAACAATATTCTCGAACAGATAACCCCATTCCGCCTATTCTGCCCATTTCGCCTATCCTGCTAAAAAAATACAATTCCTCATTCCTCATTCCAAATTCCTAATTTAAAATAAAAACCTCGTCTACTGAAAAATTTGCTTAATTCAAAAAATATATGTAATTTTGCTGACACACTGTTAAAACCACGCTATCATGGAAATTCCGACGCGCAGATACCCTTTGGGAATACAGACATTCAGTGAGATAATAGAAGAAAACTATTATTACGTTGACAAGACAGCTGACATCTACCGCATGACCAGCACGTATAAATATGTCTTTCTCAGCCGTCCTCGACGGTTCGGAAAGTCACTGCTCGTGTCAACACTTGCCTCCTACTTCCGTGGAGAGAAAGATCTGTTCAAGGGTTTGGCCATGGAGAGGCTGGAGAAGCAGTGGAAGAAGCATCCGGTAATTCATCTCAGCCTTGCATCGGTGAAGGAGATAGAGCCGAAGAGAATTGAGGAAAGCTTGAAAAACCGTTTGAGAGATATAGAAAACCAGTTCGGCCTAGAGCAAAAAAGCGAAGGATTGGGCGACCGCCTCAACGACATCATACAGCAAACTACCGAGCAATACGGCGAGAAAGCCGTCGTGGTGCTCGACGAATACGACGCGCCTCTGCTTAACGTGCTCCACGACGAGGAAAAGCTCGTTGAGGTACGCCAACTCATGCGAACGCTTTATTCGCCTCTGAAAGATTGCGACCCATATCTGCGCTTCGTGTTCATCACCGGAATCAGCAAGTTCTCCCAACTGAGCATCTTCAGCGAGATAAACAACCTGAAGGTCATCAGCATGATGCCGGAATACGCCACCCTCTGCGGATTCACACAGCAGGAGGTGGAAGACAATTTCCCGGAAGGCATCAAACGGCTGGCGGAAAAGGAGGATATGACTGTGGAACAGGCACTCGGCAAACTGCGTCAGACCTACGACGGCTACCATTTCGCAGCCGACTCACCGGGTGTGTACAATCCCTACAGCATCATCAACGCACTCTCCGACGGCACGTTCGACAACTACTGGTTCTCAACCGGCACACCGTCGTTCCTCGTGGAGATGATCCGCAAATTCAATGCCGACATATCGAAGATTGACGGCAGCGAGGCTCAGATGACGGAATTCGACGCTCCGACGGAGAACATGAAATCCATCCTGCCGCTCTTCTATCAAAGCGGATACATCAC